>ERZ809207.4-NODE-4-length-263462-cov-11.608704_pt1 | contig 263462 bp, 229 predicted proteins | sample MGYA00520515_ERZ809207 | MGnify/ENA primary metagenome ERZ809207 (study PRJEB31570, sample SAMEA3213009) | Homo sapiens | biome: human-gut; feature: human gut; material: fecal | place: Sweden | collected 2011 ... | reverse complement strand
TATTTTCCTTTGCGTTTATGTCTCAGGCCTGATTCGAAGATCGGCGTCTTTCGACTGCGCAAGTGATATAATACTAAACCAGTCCTCAAATGTCAACGACTTTTTGGGGCAAATATTGTATTAATTTTTATACAGATTTTATGTAAACTTTACCCGGATTTCAGAAGCCCTCTATCCTTCTCTCGAGTCTAAGTCCCCTTCTTTTTTCCGCAGCTTCCCACTCTGCCCTTTCATTTTCATGAAGCAATTTTATCCTTGGCACAGTCTTTGGTCTTCCTGTATCATCAAGAGCCACCATTACCAGATAGGCTCTGTTTATTGGTCTCCTCTCCCCATTAAGATTTTCAACATAGGTATCCACCCTGACTTCCATAGAGGAATTACCCACATGGGTTATATAGCCAACCAGTACCAACAGCTCATCCACATAAGCACCGTCCTTAAATATAAGATTATCTATGGACGCCGTTGTAACATTTGTCTGACCTGTATGCCGCTTGGCTACAATAGCTGCAACCTCATCTATCATCTGCAGAAGATCTCCTCCGAACAGTCTTCCTCCTCCGTTAAGATTTGCCGGAGCCACCAGCCTCGTCTGTACAGTTCTTGAATATTCCACAGTTCTGGTAACTTCTTTAGTCTTTTTACATTTTCCGCCTTCAATATATTCATTATTTTCCTTGTGCTCTTCACTCACCATATGCTTATCACCTGCCATATAATTTATATTTTTCTTTTCAACGTGTTTATCATTCGCCATATAATTTGTTTTTTTCTCTTCAAGTTCCTATCATTTGCCATGTAACCTGTATTTCCATTTTCCATATAATTATCCCCACCATACAACTTCTGTTTTCAATATATTCTATATCTTCTTCATATATCTTTACTTCCGATATAGTCTCTGCCTGCATTACACTATTTATATGTCACTCTTCCGCCACTTTCGGAGGGGCAATTTAACAATATTTTATTTTCTTTTAATTGTATTATAAGAAAATGGTGATAATATATACTAATATAACATATATTTGAATTTAATGTGATCAGGAGGTCAAAGATTATGGGAATAATTGTTGGTATCATCGTGAATATCATCAGCGGAGCTATTGCAGGATATATCGCAGGTAAGCTTATGGAGTCCGAGGGGTCCCTTGTACGAAATATAATCCTCGGCGTTGTAGGCGGTGTTATAGGAAGTGTTCTCCTTCGTATCATTGGAATACATGCCTCAGGTTTTATCGGCGGCACTATAGTTTCTATAATAGGTGCATGCATACTTGTATGGCTTGCAAGAAAGTTACTGTAATATCCCCAAAAAGTATAATGTGCGAAAACATATTACATGCCAAAACATATTATACGCAAAATCATATTACATGCCAAAACATATTACATGCCAAAACGTATTATATGTAAAAACATATTATATGCAAAAACGCATTATAGGTTCAAAATACATTGCATAGCATAAGCAAATTTACACGAAGGCTGTGTTACAGATCAAAAAACACTCCAAAGTATGAATGTATCATATCAATCATACCATGGAGTGTTTTTCTTGTGTTATGGCAACGAGTCAAGTGCAACATGCTTGCATGATTGCATTTGTGTGTTGACTGCTAATCAGCGTATAAAACTCGCAAAGCATGTTTTATCGCTGTTCATTTCTTGTATATCTTATATGTCACTTATTTCCGGCACTGTCCTTTACCTCATGTGACAGATTTCTCCTATCCCTATTCGCTTTCCGCACTGTAGCCTGTGTCCACGCCATCCTGATGCTTCTTAAGGAAGGATATGTTCTTGTACTCATAAGTATTAAATACACTGCTGGAGAAGTTCTCACTGCTTACAGTTCCCTTATACCATGACTTTCCTTCAAAATACGCACGAAGCTCCGGATCATTGAATATATATCCATGTCTTGCATATATTTCATTTCTGGCATACATAAGCTGTGTGCCTGTCATATTCTTAAGATCGTCATTATTGAGATACCTGTTGCTGCTGTATGATATTACATAGTCGTCATCACCGGAGGTCTCAGGAGTTTCCGTGGTCGCCTCGGTGGTTGCTTCTGTGGTTACCTCTGTTGTGGCCTCTGTAGTTGCTTCTGTGGTTGCCTCGGTGGTTGCGTTATCCTTCTTCACCTGTTCAGGATCCACCACATCATACTCTCTTAAGGCGTCTTTATTTACCGCTGTAAATGTCATATCCGCCTTTATGTTCCACTTAAGATGTGCACCTGTAGTATCAACATCATCTTCTGTAAGGCTTGTCCTTTCAAATGCAAACATAGTGATCACATCCTGGTTCTTAAGGCTTCCGTCATCATTCCATATAAGTCCGAGCTTGTTCTTAAGGTACGCCTGTATATCTGAATAATAAGTATCATCCCTGGAAATCAGGTCAGGACTTATTCCTTCCTTGTCCTTTCTATCTGCCTTATACTCATCCGAGAACAGGGAAACGTCTCCCGGAGTGTTAGTTTCATCACTCCACTGATCCTGGTATGAGCCATCTGAAAGCCTCTCATAATACTGATATCCACTTATAGGCGCCGCATGATTTTCATAGCCGAAATCAAGTTCAAAGCTGTTGTTCTTATATGACAGAATATCATTGTAGATGTATATAGGAGAATAACTGTCCACATTTAATGGATATCTCTTATAGTCATTATCTGTAACCGCAATATACATTGCGTCCTTGCCGGGTGCTATCCTTACTGTTATATCCCTGTACGTCTCTGTAGAATCATAGAAGGAATAATTATGTATAGGCCTCAACACAGAACTGCCACAATAGCTGTCGGTATACTCGTCTGCCAGGGTTACCTGACCATTTTCAAGCTCATACATCCTAAAGCTCATACATTTTCTGTTCTCCGGACTTATGACCATAGATGTGTCCTGTACGCCTGCTGGGACATCCTTAGTCCAGTCGGGAGCGTCAACTATTGAAACTACAAACAATTCAAGGCTGCCATCGTAATCGAAGTCGGCTATCCTGTAGTTAAGTATACCTGTACTATTAAACCAAGGCTCGGAATTAACGACCCTGCCGTCTTTTGCAACATCCCAGGTTACATCAACCTTTCCCGTCACCTCGGTCTCCATCATTCCATCTTCTTTTACCACTGTGTCCTCGTAATACTTCTGAAGCTTCTCCCTGTCAGTGAGCTTCGCTGCTTCCGTAGTGGTCTCCGTATCAGTTGCGGACGCTGCCTCTGTAGCCGCCTCCGTAGTGGTATTGTCTTTATTACTGCCAAAATTACGCATAATGGCATAGGTTCCCACGCCTACACCTACAGTGACAACTACAGCAATGACACCTATTGCCACTTTACCTGCAGTGGTTGAAAGGAAGCTCTTTGGTGCACCGTTTTCTGTACCTGCTGCCTCATCCATGCCGGTGCTTCCTGACACATCATCCATGTCATCTGTGTCTATCATTCCCACATCTCCCGAGAACTCTGACATGGTCTGCTCGTCAAATATCCCCTGTGGTTCAGCCGGCTGGGGTGCACCTGCCACATAGAGTCTTCCTGTAAGCTCACCGCTTATAAGTCCTTCTGTGCTTCCGGAGAAAATATACCATATAGCACCTAAGGTGTTCACATTATCTCCCCTGCCTGTGCCTGTGGAAGCTCCGCCATACTTCATGACTGCATACTTCACCACCGACTTAATGTAGGCGATATTGCTCCTTACCTCATCAGGGTTCATGCTCATGGAAGCGGCTATCTCGGAAATACTCATATTTTCAAAATAATACTTTTGCTTGATTATCCTGGCAGTAACCGGAAGTCCTTCAATGTATTTGAACAGCTCTTCTATACACTCTCCGTTCTTAAGTGCCGCCAGCGGCACAAATACCTCTCCATCCTGTCCTGCATAATCTGTAACAGACTCTGCAGAGCCATAGGAGTAATCCACCTTCGCGTCAAGAAACTCCGGTGAATTATTGTATACATAGGAAAATGCTGCGTCTGTGGCAATACTGCCTGCCCACACATAAAACATCTGGGGATCATCCAATGTTCCTATGTAATTGTATATCATTTCATATACTCCGGTAATTATGCCTGCTACTGCCTGCTCATCCGGAATAACATCAAATACTATGGCATGTACATAATTATATGTACGTCCATAGAAATCACCTTTCATTGAATAATTATTATTCTTAAAGGATAAGACCGCTTCGTAAATCGGATCTTCTGTAGTTATTGTTTTACTGAACATCTTCTGCCTCCTGTTATAATCTATTCACTTTCTGCACTGTAGCCGGTATGCTCTCCATCCTGGTGTTTTTTTAAGAAAGTAACATTCTTATATTCGTAGTCATTAAATACACTGCTGGAGAAATCCTCACTCTTCACTGTTCCAGTATACCATGGTTTCTTCTCAAAGTATGCACGAATTTCAGCATCATTAAATATATATTCATGTCTTGCATATATCTCATTTCTTGCATACATAAGTTCCTCAGACGACAATCCCTCAAGATCATCATTTGTAAGATATCTGTCACTACTGTATGGTATAACATAATCCGTCTCTTCTGTCTCTTCATCAGTTTCGGTGGCCTTCTCTGTAGTAGTCTCCGTAATTTTCTCTTTCTGAGTGTCTTCAGAAGCAGACGAAGTTTCCTCGTCTCCCACAGACTCATATCTGCCGTCATCCGACGTGTTTATAGCTGTAAATGTCATGTCCACCTTTATATTATATTTTTCTTCATACATAACATTACTAAGTACAGCCTTTATATATGTATATTACAGCTCACAATTTAATTGCGTGCTATACCCGGAATAACTCGGCTAACATATCAGATTATGCCATTTTCATCTTCATCTTTAATTCTATCATAACATCAGGGCGGTCCGTGATTATTGCGTCAACCCTCTTATGTATAAGCTTTTTCATTGTCTTGCTGTCATTTACTGTCCACACATATACAGGTATCCTCTGCCTTCTCATTCTCCCTGCAAATTCTCCCGTGACCAGCTTATAATGTGGCGACACAAAATCCGCCTTACACAGTCTCAGCCGCTTTTCGGGAAAATACTCATGGATATGAGTTTTAAAGCCTGTATGCTCAGTTCCCACAAGCAGCCCTGTGGTTATTTTGTTATCAATTTCCTTTATCTTAAGAGATACTATATCTAAAAATGATTTTATGGAATATTCATTGTAATTGTAATATCTCCTCACCAGATTAACAACTCTTTTTTCGTAACCTGTCTCCTTAAGTTCTATGTCAAGGTGCACCTTTCCCTGACACACCTTAAGAACCTCAGCAAATGTAGGTACTCTGTACCCTTCCTTACCTGTTATATCATTTATCTGTCCATATGTAAGCTTCCCTATATCCGTCCCCTTAAGCTGTTTATCGTGAAACACCACAAGCTCATCATCCATAGTTCTTCTCACATCAAATTCTACCATGTCAGCCTTAAGCTCCATGGCAATATCAAATGCCTCAAGGGTATTCTCATGTTCAGCCAGAGCACTGGCTCCCCTGTGGGCTATGACCTGACATTTTTTCTTTTTCCTCATGGCAACCTCCACCATCCCTATAGTATAACACTGCAAACGCTGCCATACCAAGTATACTTACTATAAGTCCCTGTAAGAAAAGCGGATAATGGAGTTCTATCTCTGTCCTTCCGGCGTCAACTACCAGAAGGTTATTATCCTCCCTTATCTCACTGTCAGAAACAAATATATCCTGATATGCAATAGTCGTGTTCACATTATCACTGTCTGTATCTATAATAAGATTATTTCCCGAATATTCAATCGAAACCGAAACGATCTTCCTATCAGGAATACTGTCATGGGACGCAGAAAGTATATCATCAAGTACCCCTGCGGCTGTGTCATCTCCTGTAGATGTAGCAAAATACATAAGATTTATACCAAGAAAATACACATTCGGAGTATCATCATTATATCCGAAGAAGGTCAGTGTATGGGTATCATATCTGAAAGTTCCTAAGGGATTATCAAGGTATGCTATATATCCTGTGGTAAATTCCCTGTCTCCGTACATAAACGGTCCTGTGGATATATTCTGTCCGTTTATGGTAAGCTCCGGATAACTGTTGGTAAATCTTATCTCCTGATGTAACACATTAAGGAATTTCTGCTCCTTACTCCCTGATGTTACCGGCATATGAGTAGTATCTATCACCACTCTGACACCCTTCTCTCCAAGCTTTCTTACCAGATTCTCGGCATTTGCCCTGTTTCTGTACTCAAAGCCTGAAAGGAATATGGTATCATAGCCTTCAAGCTCATCCATATCATAATCATCAATATAAATACTGTCTCCCATTTTAAAGCATGGGTACAAAGTTGTCATCTCATCAGCGTACTTTCCTATGGCGATATCTTTATACTCTGATACCACACCAAAATTCTCACCGGAACTTAATGTACCATTTGCAGACAGCTTAAACACATAACCCGTATCTGTTTCGGAAACCAGGCTGTAGCCACACTTATCTGCCGCAGCCAAAAGCTCCTCTTCCGTGCCCTCGCTGTGTGCCAGCTTATTCTTCTGTACCAGCACAGCGTCATCTCCAAGCTCTATGCTCCGGTCAAATACATATAAAAATCTTCCCTGTTCCAGTGCCTCATTAAGCAGCACTATATTTCTTCCGGTGACGGCTCCCTGCCATGCCCAGCCGAAGGTATATGCCACGCCCTCATCTCCGCTTACACCAAAGGAAGGGTATGAACCGTATTCGCTGCTGTCCATGACCGACGCTCTCTGGACGGTATTATCCCTTAAAAGACTCACATCCCTCTTTGTTGAGGAACCGGCATTTATCCTGTAATCGTTAAGCATAAGGGATGGAATTATCTCAAGGATAAGTATACCTGCCACCACTGCAAGATATCTGTTCTTTATGGTCTTCCACTCCATAAGTGAGGCGAAGAAGAATCCATACATCATAGGTGAAAATCTTGTCATCCAGAAGAGACTGCTAAAGGGCAGCTTAGACAGAAATACTGCTGCCGACGTGGTAGTCAGTGCCACAAGTATGATGGCAAATATAAACCCTGCCGTACGTTTTCCCCTGGCAAGAAATGCCCCTAATATGCATATGAGCATCACACCTATACCGAAATAATAAACGTCCCTGGAATTGATCACAAACCTGTAAAACGGATTTAACGATACACTTAGTGGGTATGAATAATCCACAAGTATGGTAGATCCGGTCTGCTCTGCGGCGGCAACTCCGCCACCTGAAAGGGCAGGAACTATGATGATACCTGCAAGAAGTATTCCGCATACCATGTAGCAAAGTGCCATAAACATCCTCTTCCAGTCCTTATTTATAAGCTGATCTATAAAGAGGTATATGAAGGCAGCAAGTCCTGTTATGGCTGTAACCATCACATGTCCAAGTACCATAAAGAACATACTTGCAAATAAACCAACAGCTGCTTTCTTAGACTTATCATGTACATATCTGCACAGGAAAAATATCACATAAGGTGTTATGGCTGTGGTTATGATCTGTGGAAGATTTCCGTCACAGAAGGACACCTTGATTATGGCAGGCATGAAGAACCAGAGAGCTCCGGCAGGCACGCCGACCCGCCTTCTGTCTGTTATGTTTCCCCATATGACAAACGGGAGACCGCCCGCAAAGAATACGATTCCAAGAAGAAGTATATAGGCTGATATAACATCCCCACCGGTGAAGAAAAGACAAAGTGCCATAACATAATATGAAAGAGGCGGCCAGTATCTGTACAACTGGATACCGTTATACCATTTCATATCAAACAAAGGGTACAGATCCCCCTTCTTTAGTGACTGGTACATATACTGTCCCTTGTACATGTGACCCCAGATGTCATTTCCCGACGGCTCCCAGTTAATGGCATGGAGCACCAGAACAAGGATCACGCTTAATGAAAGCAGTATAAATATTCCTGTTAAATTGTATATCCACCTCTGCCTGTTCTCTCTCTGCTTCACTTTAATCTTCTACTCCGTTATTTATTTCATCCAGTATCATATCCGTAAGAGTACTTATATTCTGATCTGCATAAGAATCCTGCTCATCCATCAGATTTAATACATAGGTTCTGGCAGGAGTCTCGCTTATTTCAAGCATTAACAGCACCCAGCCATTTGCATTTAATATGACCTGTATCCTATCCTTGAAGTATCTGGCACAATTCTCAAGTGTCGGATTGATCTTGTCAAAGGGCTCCACATCGTTAAGGGTCTTTGACTGGTAACTGTCAACGAAATCTTCTATCTGTTTTTCCACTTCACCAAACTTTATAAATCCGCTCTTAAGTTTGGTAACATGAAGGATGATCTCCCATGTATGAGGGTGCACATCCCCCAATCTGCCGTTTATATATATGGCATGTCTGGCATTAAGATAAAACTTGAATTTATACTGCTGGTATCTCATATACTGTCCTGCCTCCTGATCTCCTATACTGATCTCTCATATTTATCTCTTATTAATTTCTTATACCAATTTTTTACACAAACGTCTCGCTCTGTTATCTTATACCGTTTTCCGTATATGAATCCATTATCGCCACCATATTTCTGCCATCATCATATTCAATACTGTGCCTTACTCCAACATCAAGCCCCGCAACTGCCTCATCAAAATGCTTTACCAGCTCTTCATATCTGATAGTTACCTGTTCCCTGTCTGCTTTATATGAGAACACCACGAACACTCCGCCCCTTAGCCGGCCTAGCACCTCATTATCTCCAAGGAATTCCTTAAACCTCTGTATACACTTAAACATCTGGTCCCTTGAGATATGGATCTGGTCAAATATCACTCCAAAGAACATCATGTGAACATTTTCCATGCCACGCTTCTTGGATTTTACCATCAGATCTCTCATGGTAAATACATTAAATACCGACACGCCATTCACAGTCTCTATACCGGTATTAAAGCCATAGTTGTTGTCTGCAGCCACCGGACTCTTAGTCTCGGTTCCCTCAGACGTATCCGACATAAGCTCCTCGGAGAGATCCTCCATGTCCTGGTTTCTCCGCTCCAACATATCCTGGGCATTGATATATTTCTTCTCCGCACTGCCCCATACCCCAAGCATTATCTCCAGTATGGCAAGCATTATAAGGCAGATCAGGGCAAGTATCATATAGACATAATACGAGTGCTTTATCATTCCCATATCTGCCTTTACGGTATATATATCAGATATCACAGCGATCTCCATATTTGAATCTGCGCCTCTAAACACCGCAGACGCAATAGACACTTCCTGTTCCTCTATCCGATCATAAAATCGGGTCTTATCCTTAAGAGCACCAAGACTTTTCGTAGTCACAATATCCCTGGCAAATATAACCTCATTTTCCTTGGTAAGCACATAGAATCTGCTGCCGGAAGACTCCAGAGAATCCATATACTCTATTATCTCCTGATCATTCCTGCCATCACTGTACATCAGGGACAAAGTATCACCAAGCTGCCTGGCCATCCTGTTCTGATCATCGTCATATCGGTCAAGAACGTCATACTCATAGTTACTCATCTCCATCACCGCCGCAAGGGTTACCAGTGCCATAAATACTGCTATCCCAAGGGTAAACAGTACCTTTTTTTTCTTAATGCTCTTTTTATTTTTCCTGCTTTCGCTTTTCTCGCCAAGCTTCTTACTCATTATTATTTACCTCGTTCCGAAGTCTCTCTAAAAATTCCGACGCCCCAAGAAAGTCCTTCTTTATAACCTGCCCAAAGCTGTGCCATTCCTCCGTCATGGTCCTGGTCTTCCATGACTGCACTCCCTTTATGGAATTGATTATACCTGCAAATCTGAACCAGAAAATAACAAAATTGTAAAACGGAAGGATGAATACTGTATACCATTTTCTCATGTAATATCTTCTGATATCCTTAAATTCCTTAAGGAACATGATTATGCATATATACATAAGTCCATTTGCAATGGCATACAGAAAATACATGAACAGAGTGGACAGTACCACCAGCTTAAGGGGATAATTGATAAATGCAAGACATATCAAGGCAAAGTACCATATCATACGGGGAAATGCGAAGGTGTGGTCATACATGAGCACCCTGGTAACAAAGTCAGACACAAACCCTCTGGCTGCATGGAGCTTTTCTTTTCTGAACATATGCATTACCTCCAGCTCACCGCTCTGCCAGCGCTGTCTCTGCACATATAATTTGTTAAGGGACTCTATGGGATCAACGAAGAAGATGGCATTATAGCAAAGAGAGATCTTCTTTCCCATTCCATCTCGTATCTGAAAGGTGACGTCAGTATCCTCACAAACAGTATCTGTATTATATAACTTACTCTTTAATATTGACGACTTCCGAAAGGCTGAAAATGCTCCCGAAAGGGTAAATATACTATTTAACTCTGACTGGAAATTTCTGCCTGCAAGAAACGCCTGACAATACTCACTAAACTCCAGCTTCTGCATGAAACGCTTGAAAAATCCCCTGGTCTCGTCAATCTGCGTAGGATTTGTAAGTATAGTACCCGTAAGACAATCCACGTCATCTTCATTTTCAAACATAGTTACCATATTTCTTATGGCTGAGGTCTCAAGTACTCCGTCACTGTCTATGTGGATGATGTACTTGCCGTTGCTGTTAAAAAGAGCAAGATTTAATGCTCTGGACTTTCCCTGCTTGGCATTGAGCCAGTTCATGTGAAGTTCCGGGAAATCCTTCTGACACTGACAAAATATTGAGAAGCTATCATCCTTTGTCATGTTATTTACAATCAATATATCTATCTTATCCTTTGGGTAGTCCGACTCCATTATGGATTCTATACATTGTCTGAAGGTCTGCTCTGAATTATATACCGGGATTATCAGCGTTATCTCCGGATAGAACACCAACGGTGAATACCTGCGTTTTTTTATCCTTCGCTTTATGAGTATAAAGAAATCTCCTATGGCAGGGATTATCTCCATTATAAGTGGGATTATTATCCAGGCAATCCAGAACATGACAGAGGATAAAAGAAGATCTTTAATTTCGCTCATAGTGGAACACACCTACCTTCTGCCTGATTATCTGCGGCTTGGTAAATACATAGAAATACAAAAATACCATACAAAGATAGAAGAATATCCTTCCCACTATAGTATGGGCTATAAAATAACAGTCACTGCCGAAGCATCTTATGAGAACACATATAAGGAATATCCTGAGAACATTTGAGATAAATATAAATATTGTTCCCACAACGCTTACGGCGATCTTCTCATATACATCGTACACCTGGAAGAACCACAGCAGGGACAGAAATGCCAGTATCTCTATAACACCCGAGCACTCAAAGTCTATATACATGGACAGATTGTCATGTCCGTTCTGTATAAACAATATCCCCTGATTGAAATAGGATTCATACATACCCGATGCCATGCCAAGTATGCCTGCCGCTGCAGAAACAGTCTTCTGCAGAAATCCCACAACATATGGTTCAATAAGGATCATGGAAAATATAAGCACTCCAACACTTCCTGTGATGAAGTACCATACTCCCATCTCCGCTCTCTTCATGACTGTCAGCACATATATCCAAATTATCAAAAATAATATTACTACCCAATTCATACAGATTTCTTTTTCTTTCTTCTATACAATGCAACTCCGCCTACAGCAACAAGACATATAGCAATACCAAGCCATGGTGCTGTGGAAGAGCCTGCTATGGTCACGCCCTGACTGCCAAGGTTAGGATTGTATATGGTTATGGTTCCCATCTGATCAGGATCAATGCCTGTATATTCCGCAAGCTTTGAAAGGCTTAAGGAAAATTCTATCTCATCGCCCTTTGCCCCCTGCCCATGGACAGAATCATATATTGTAAGGGCAACATTACTTCCCAGCTCGTCACCGCCGCTGTATCCGAAGAACATCTTAAGACCTGTGTAGGTTCCGGTCGCGGTAGGTATGCCCTTGCTCCAGTCAATCCTTCCACCGGATTCATTCTGTATCTGTATAGGGAACTGTCTTCCGTTTATATTGATGTACCACATCTGTATCTGCATATTGCTGGTATACAGGTCATTTGCCTTAAAATGTCCGAAGAGCTTATCTCCGCTTATGGCAAGCTGTCCGTAATGGTTACACTCTGCGTTGTTGCTGCTATAGGTTATGGTAGTCTTAGGATAACCCTCCCAGTCACCGTAATGGCCATCTATGGTAAGAGCTCCTGTAACTACGATATCTCCGTCTCCCGATGTGACATCCACGTCTCCTGCCGTAGCAACAGGTGCGGCATCTGCCACGTCATTTTTCCCGGAGGAAGTGATAACTGTTTCGTCGTCAGACGCTGCCTTAACCACTGAAACCGGATACCATAATACCAGTACCACAGCCAGTACCACTGCTATAAGCTTACTAATATTATTCAACTGTTTAAGATTAAATAAATGTCTCATAATATCACCTCACGATTATTATTAGCATGAAATGCAACGTCCCCAACCTCATAAACAAATAATGGATTTTCTGCAATATCCAGCCTGTTAAGTTTAAACTCCGTCTTATCTATAAGTCCTGCAAGCTGGTCATAAAAGAAATCTCCTATATCCTCCACGCTTGCCCCATTCTCTGAAAATGGCTCCATATCGTTGAGGTATCTTCCCTCATACTGATGAAGAAATGACTCCACAAGCCGGTCGATACTGCCAATCTCCATATCGGTGGTATCGTTTTCAAGGTCTTCGCAACTTTTCCTCTCTACATATACTGATATGTGAAAGGTGTGACCATGTTCACTTTCTCTGCCACTGAAGCTGTGGGTAGCATTCATATTATATCTGCAAATGTAATAATCCTTCATATCCACATCACTCCCTTACCTTAACACGACTTATGGCAAAGCACGCCATGATACTCACGCTACTTCTTCTAGCTTCATTCCATTGTTTTAATCTGCTATCCTTTTTCGACCATATAGTACTTCACATTATTTTTTTCGTCAATATAACTATGAACAATTCATTAACATTTCACAATTACAATGTTCACGTTTATGCATTTTTACGCGCAACTGTTGCAATAATAAACAAAACACCCTGTAGAGGATATCTATATACGATCTGTATATGACATATCCCCCACAGGGTGCCCTATGTTTTAAACTAATTTCTTCTCATAGCAGAGAAACGGCTGTTCATACAGATCACATTCCCCCACTACATTAAATTTAAGCTTATTATATGACTTTATTGCCTTGAGGTTATTTTTATTTACAAGGAAATGGATACTCCTGTACCCGCGTTTCTTTAGTTCCTCCATGCCTGCCTTAAGCATTTTTACGGCAATACCCCGGTTCTGGCACTCCGGATGTACTGCAAGTCTTGACAGTTCTCCTCCGGGAGCAAGCTCCGGTGACCAGCACTCAAGTGCTTCCACATTTTCATCCTTGTCAATGGAAACTGACGCAATTACCCTGCCATCCTTTTCCTTCATTACAAACAAAGCATTTCTTGAAAGATCATAATCTATCTCTCCTGTACCCGGATAATGTTCATCCCAGGGACAGTACTCCCTTCCAAGCTGGAGCTTGTACAACCTGAGTATTTCGTCTCTGTCGTCAGATGTGGCTGCCACTATAATGTTTGTTGTATTTTCTTCCATATTTTACACCTTTTACTCTCTTATATTATAAAAGGTGTGCTCTCATATCCTCACCGCTCATGTTAATAAGGTATGCCGGAGCTATATCAAACACTGTCTTACAGCCTGTAACACCCTCGATGTTAAGTCTGTGGATGGCTCTTGCATACGCTGCAAGAACTGCACCTGTGAACTCAGGATTAGAATCAAGCTTGAGGCTGTACTCTATTACATGCTTATGCTCTCCCTCAAAGCCTGTAACACCTGTTCTTATAACTGATCCACCATGTGGAAGTCCGCTGTGATCCCGGTCCATCTCTTCCTTTGTGATGAAATGTACTGTTGTATCATAATCTGCAAAATAGTTAGGCATTTCCTTGATCTCCTTCTCTATTCTTGCCTTATCTGCGCCTTCCTTGGCAACAACATAAGCAACTCTTGTGTGCTTCTGTCTTGTTGTAAGCTCAGGATTTTCTCCGTTTCTTACCTTTTCAACAGCTTCCGGAACAGGAACTGTATACTGTCTTGCGTCCAGGACGCCTTCTATTCTTCTGCAGGCATCTGAATGTCCCTGGCTTACGCCTCTGCCCCAGAAGGTATAATCCTTACCGTTGTTAAGGATCGCATTTGCATATAATCTGTTTAATGAGAACATTCCCGGATCCCAGCCTACTGATATCATTGCTGTCTTGCCGGCTTCCTTTGCTACCTTGTCAACATTTGCAAAATGTACAGGAATATTTGCATGGGTGTCAAATGAATCTATGCAGTTAAAGTTCTTGGCGATCTCCGGTGTAAGTGTTGGCAGATCCGTTGCACTTCCTCCACAGATGACCATTACATCAATGTCATCCTTATACTGCTCTGCGTCAGAAAGCTTTGCTACCTTAACGCCCTCTGTCTTTATTGTCACGCTTGCAGGATCACGTCTTGTGAACACTGCCACAAGCTCCATATCCTCATTATTCTTCACGGCAGCTTCAACGCCTCTGCCTAAATTTCCATAACCGGCTATACCTATTCTTATCATGTCTGTTGTCCTTTCGTTATTATATTCTTAAGTATTTATGCCATTATCGTTAAATAATATAAATCATTTACAGTAAATACTTCTTTTAATAAATATAATAACGAAATTGCCTCTATCTTTCAATAATTAATTTAATATCTTCAACTATCTGCTCCGGAGTAAGGTGATTGTCCTTCATGACAGTATCCACATCATATCTGTCAAGGAACTCCTTCTTTATTCCGTAGTTTCTGGTCTTCACGTCCGAAGCTCCGTAAAATCTTGAGATCTTCTCGCCAAAGCCTCCGTCAAGGATACCATCCTCAAGAGTGATCACCAGTTCATGATCCTCCTTTAAGGATCTAAGAAGTTCTTCATCCACACCTGTTATATAGTACGGATTGATAAGTGTGGCGTCCATGCCTGTCTGCTCCTTAAGAAGCTCCCTTGTCCTATCTCCAAGACCGTAGAATGAGCCAAGACCTATAATGGCAACCTTGCTTCCCTTGTGGGTAACTTCATACTTGTTAAGTATTGAAAAGTCCTTGTCCACCTTCCTGCCATCGGATATAAATTCACCGCCAGGCACACGGATCGCCACTGGATATTCTGTCTGGTCAATACTCCAGTCAAGCATTGCAAGGTATTCTTCCTTTGTTACAGGGGCAAGATACACCAATCCCGGTATATTGGACATCATTGGAATGTCATATATTCCAAGATGTGTCACGTCGTTCATTCCCCATATGGAAGCTGAAAATGTTATTATGGTGGCAGGATTTCCATTTACACAGAGATCCTGGGATAACTGATCGTAGGTTCTCTGGATAAAGGTGCTGTATACACCATATACAGGCTTGCCGCCATTTGCAGCGATACCTGACGCCAGTGCGACGGCAGTCTCCTCTGCGATACCAACATCCACAAACTGTGCACCTGCTTCCTTACGCTTGTCCTCGGTAAATCCCATAACTGTAGGGGTGGCAGATGTAATGGTAATAACCGACTTATCCTTCTTCATCTTGTCCATAAGGTAGTTACAGGTTATGCCTGAGTAATCCTCGCCGTCAAATTCATATAATGACTTTCCTGTCTCAATGTCGAACGGTCCGTTGTAATGCCACTGCTCCTTATGAGCCTCTGCCGGTGCGTAGCCCTTTCCTTTAAGGGTACGGATATGAACAACTACAGGCTTGCTGCTGTCCTTAACGGACTGGAATGCAGCTATAAGTGATGGGATATCATTTCCCTTGTCCACATATACATAATCAAGTCCCATAGCCTTAAAGAGATTGCACTCAGCCTTGCCATTTGTTTCACGGAGCAGCTTGAGATTGCTGTACAGTCCACCATGGTTCTCAGCTATTGACATATCATTATCATTTACAACAATGATGAGGTTTCCATCTATCTCTGCGGCATAATCAAGGCCCTCAAGCGCCTCACCACCACTTAATGAGCCGTCTCCGATTATGGCAACAACATTGCCGGTCTCCCCCTTCACGTCACGTCCCTTGGCAAGTCCGCAGGCAAGACTTATGGAGGTTGAGGTGTGGCCGATTATAAAATGGTCATGCTCGCTTTCATCCGGATTGCTGTATCCTGACACATCATTATAATGCTCTTCATACAGGTAAGCGTCCTTTCTTCCGGTAAGCATTTTATGTGGGTATGTCTGATGGGATACATCAAATACTATTTTATCCTTAGGTGAATCAAATACATAATGCAGAGCTATGGTAGCCTCTACCATACCAAAGTTCGGTCCGAAGTGACCGCCGTGGATACTTGCTCGCTTTAAAAGTGCACTACGCATTTCCTCTGCAAGACTCACAAGCTCTTCTGCTGATAATTTCTTCACATCTTCAGGTCCGTTAATCTTCTCGATATACATATACATAATCCTCCTGATTTTTTATTATTAGAGAGTTTTCAATGCCCATGTCCGTCATAATGACACCTGCGCATCCTATTCTTCTTGATTATAATACCTGAACTTAGCTTTAGGTCAAGAGTATTTTATATTGCCTCTTAAAATGTAAAAGTAACTTTTCATATGATCTTTTTAACCTGTTTCGTAATATCATTCTATCTTCATGTTTTTTCCTGTTTGATATTTCTGATCATAGTTTATAAACTTATATGTAATTTCAGACATTTTTAATCTGCCATCAACATTTTTAATCTGCCATCACATAACCGCCAGAAGTATTGTTCCTGCAATGATAGCAACAATACCTTCCTCTGACTTAATATTTAACCGCTCCTTAAGATCTGAAAGCTTCTTAACAGAAAATAAAAGATGGCACACAGGTTGCTTTTATACATCATGCATGCCATCTTTTAAATGAACTTATTATTTTACACTTAACTAACTTATTCAGTACTTACTTTCTTAAATTTATGTTTTATAGCCTGAACAGAGTTTCCTATCTTAGGTATTGAGTTCAATAATCCCATCAGAATTTACACTCTTAAACTAACATAATTAATAATTTTCTTCATGAACCTCGAAGTAGCTCTGAGGATGGTTACATACAGGGCATACCTCCGGAGCCTTTGTTCCAACTACGATATGACCACAGTTACGGCACTCCCATACCTTAACCTCACTCTTCTCAAATACCTGTGCTGTCTCAATATTCTTAAGAAGTGCACGATATCTCTCCTCATGGTGCTTCTCAATCTCACCTACAGCTCTGAACTTGGCAGCAAGCTCAGGGAAGCCCTCTTCCTCAGCAGTCCTGGCAAATCCCTCATACATGTCTGTCCACTCGTAGTTCTCGCCCTCTGCTGCGGCAGCAAGATTAGCCTTTGTATCGCCAATTCCTGCCAGCTCCTTAAACCACATCTTTGCATGCTCCTTCTCGTTATCAGCTGTCTTAAGGAACAATGCCGACATCTGCTCATAGCCCTCTTTCTTGGCTACAGAAGCGAAATATGTGTATTTATTTCTCGCCTGTGATTCTCCTGCAAACGCCTCCTGTAAATTCTTCTCTGTCTGTGTACCTGCATACTTATTTGTTGCCATAATTTTTTCCTCCGTATCTTTATCTTTCTTAACATTCTTAATTATCTTCTCAAAAACTGACGCCGGCTGCTTACATAGCGGACATATAAAGTTCTCCGGCAGTTCCTCTCCGACATATTCATATCCGCAAACAGTACATCTCCACACGGTCTGCCCCTCATCTGTGACTCCCACAGCCTTAGGATTTGGCTTAATGTTGTCCAGATAATATTTATATGTCATCGAGGTTATATCATTCAGCACCTTCATCTCTGTTATCTCGCCAATAAACATTGTATGGGATCCCAGATCCTCAGTTTTAAAAACCTTCACCGAGATATATGAATTAGTTCCCTCAGTAATATAGTACAGACCATTTTCACCGGCTGCATACTCATTGTAACCTGCAAATTTATCTGTAGTCCTTCCCGACTGAAATCCAAACCGCTCAAACAACTTAAGGGTTGCTCTTACGTTTATCACTGACACATTAAACTCTCCTGTCTTAAGTATCATGTCATGGGTAAGGTTGTTCTTATTAACACTTATACTTAACTTAGCTGGTGACGACGCCACCTGCACAGCAGTATCTATTATACATCCATTGTGCCGGTCTCCGTCTCTGGCAGTCAGCACATAAAGTCCATAGGTCAGGTTATGCATTGCATTACCAGCCATATACACGCCCCCCTTTTTTTATAATTATACCACAAAAAATATTTATTATACTTTTTTATCGTGTAAAGTATTTCACGAACAAGTTTGCGTCCTCTTATTGGGAATTATTCTTGATAAGAATATATTAAAATATATATGAAAGTTTGTCAAGGGGGAAATTCAGCTTTCATTATGAATATAATCTGTGCATGATCAACACGTAATATCCCATCTGTGACTGCCCTGTTGCATATGTATTCTCATTTTGCTTTTAATCAGGAATAACCTCGATATACACCTGATCGTACTTATATTTCAACTCCTGCTTTATCTCGTCCCTTACCTTGTGCAGAATGCTGATATGTATTACGTCTGTTTTGTTGCCTATATACACCTCAACCCACAGCTTGCGTCCGGTCTGGATAACGTCAAGGAATGTAACCTCATAGGGATAATCCTGCATATGCTTGTCAACAATGCTTCGTATCTGACTCAAGATCTCTTCTTCCGGAGCAAAAAGTATAAGGTTTTTGATACTCTGGAATATTACCGTCACCGGCTCCCTGATCAGGAGTATTGCCATGATCACCGCAACCGCAGGGTCAATATACGGTGCAATGAAGCTGAATTTTGTTTTAAGTAATATTACCTGGAATGCAAATGCTACAGCAACCCCCACACTGCCTACTATATCCAGCCTCCACATATAAAGCTCAGCCTTAATAGTTGTGGATTCATATTTCTTGCTGTAATGATTAAGTATCAGATACATGCCAACACAACCAAGACACACCACCAACTCAAATATAGCGATACTTCCCGCGTCCACATCATGCCCTCCGTGGAGCAGCAGCTTAATATTCTCGATCATAAGATTACAGGTAAGCGCCAGCAATACGCTGTACTTGACCAGAAGAAACAGTGACTCCACCTGAGCATATCCGTAAGGGTGCTTCTCCGTAACAGGCTTATAAAGCAGTGGCACCAGCACCATAAAGGGGCCGACCATAACTAGATCTGCTGCGTCAAACAGACAATCTGTCCATATGGAATGGGAATGGCTGAAGGCTGCCATAATGCCTTCTGCCAGAATGAACATAACACTTCCAAGAAATGATAACTGCAATATCCTCTTCTCAATACTTAGTTTATCTTTTTTTGTTTTCATATTTTTGATCTCCTTCTTCCCAACACTATAACATAAAAATCCCGTCTGGCATACACCAAACGGGATTTCTCAGTTATATTCTTTTTGATGATCAGCAGTAGAATTTCCGCTTCTGACCTTTCTATTCAAGTATGCTCTTTGCAAGCTTCTGCTGCTCATCTGTTGGAGGATCGATTCCCTCAAGCTTATATGGGATACCAAGCCTCTCCCACTCAGTAATTCCAAGCTTATGGTATGGAAGCACCTCAACCTTATCCACAGTCTTAAGAGTATCTATAAATTCCTTTGTCTTTTTAAGATCATCTTCATCTGTTGTTACAGTCGGAACAAGGACGTGTCTGATCCACATATGTTTGCCGTTATCTGACAGATACTTAGCAAGATCAAGGATATTGCTGTTTGAAAATCCTGTAAGTTCTCTGTGCTTATCATCATTTATCTGCTTTATATCCAGAAGGAACAGATCTGTGAGTGCCATAAGCTCATTGAACTTGGAGAAGAAAGGTTCTTCCCTCGTAAATGGGTTACCTGCTGTATCTATAGTTGTATGGATACCCTGTGCCTTAGCCAGCTTGAAGAATTCAATAAGGAAATCCATCTGAAGCAGTGCCTCTCCACCACTTACTGTTATTCCTCCGCCATTCTTCCAATAGGGCTTATAACGGAGTGCCTGCTTTAACAGATCTTCAGGGGTCCTTGCCTCAACCTTAACGCCCTTATCCTTAAGCAGCTTGGTATTCTCTTCTATTTTCTTTGAAAGCTCTGCTTTTTCTTCATCACTTACATCATCTGAATAAAGCCTGCTGTAATCCGTCACAAGATTCCATGTCTCCGGGTTGTGACAATATTTGCATCTCATCTTGCAGCCCTGTAAAAAAACTACAAATCTTATGCCCGGACCATCTACTGCTCCAAAGCTCTCTGTTGAATGGACATATCCTAAAACCTGTTTATTTTCAGACATTTTTCACCTCTAAGTTCTTTCTATATCAAATGTTCAATAATTTTCTAATTTAATCTTCGGTTTAATCTTACTTTTAGTATTTCAATTAATCATATATTAATTCACGCCGGGTAAATTATCGTTAAATATCTTTTGTTAGGATCATAAAAAACATGCACCTTATTTTAAAAAAGTCCCGGAGAGGTTATCCCCGGGACCATGGTTTCGTTATATCTGACAAATCATCTATAACTTCACTGAAAATCCAGTTTTCACTAAGAATTAAAGTGAGTCATGGAATGTTCTGTTGATAACGTCGAGCTGCTGCTCACGTGTAAGTGATATGAACTTAACAGCATATCCTGATACACGGATTGTGAAGTTAGCGTACTCTGGCTTATCTGGATTCTCCATTGCATCAAGAAGCTTATCCTTACCAAATACGTTTACGTTAAGGTGATGAGCACCCTGATCGAAATATCCATCCATTGCGCTTACAAGCTTAGTAGCTCTCTCTTCCTCATCATGTCCAAGTGCTGATGGGTTCATTGTCTGAGTATTTGAAATACCATCAAGTGACCACACATAAGGAATCTTAGCAACAGAGTTAAGTGAAGCAAGAAGTCCTGATGTCTCAGCGCCGTAGCTTGGGTTAGCACCTGGTGCAAATGGTGTCCAAGCACGTCTTCCATCTGGAAGGTTACCTGTGAACTTACCATAAACTACGTTAGATGTGATTGTAAGGATAGATGTTGTAGGCTCTGAATTACGATATGTGTGTCTCTTCTTGATGTCTGTAAGGAACTCATGAAGAAGCCATACACCGATGTTATCAGCTCTGTCATCGTCGTTACCATACTTAGGGAACTCGCCTTCGATCTCGAAATCTTCAGCAAGTCCTGTCTCTGCATTACGGATAACCTTAACCTTAGCATACTTAATAGCTGACAGTGAGTCAATTACGTGTGAGAAGCCTGCGATACCTGTTGCAAATGTACGACGTACGTCTGTATCGATAAGAGCCATCTCAGCTGCCTCATAGTAATACTTATCATGCATATACTGAATGAGGTTAAGAATATTTACATAAAGTCCTGCTAACCAGTCAAGCATCTTCTTGTACTTAGCAAGTACTTCATCATAGTCAAGATACTCTGATGTGATAGGTGTGTAATCTGGTCCTACCTGCATTGGCTTACCTGTCTTCTTGTCAAGGAACTTCTCATCCTTACCACCATTGATAGCGTAAAGAAGACACTTAGCAAGGTTTGCACGAGCTCCGAAGAACTGCATCTCCTTACCAGTCTGAGTAGCTGATACACAGCAGCAGATTGAGTAATCATCGCCCCAGACAGGCTTCATTACATCATCGTTCTCGTACTGGATTGAGCTTGTTCTTACAGAAATCTTAGCAGCATACTTCTTGAATGTATCCTGAAGATCTGATGAGTAAAGAACTGTAAGGTTTGGCTCTGGAGCTGGTCCCATGTTCTCAAGTGTATGAAGGAATCTGTAGTCGTTCTTTGTAACCATTGAACGTCCGTCAACACCGATACCACCAACCTCAAGAGTAGCCCATACTGGATCTCCTGAGAATAATTCGTTGTATGACTTAATTCTTGCGAACTTAACCATACGAAGCTTCATTGTGAAATGATCGATAAGCTCCTGAGCCTGAGCCTCTGTAAGCTTACCAGCCTTAATATCTCTCTCAATGTAGATATCAAGGAATGTAGATACACGTCCAACTGACATAGCTGCACCGTTCTGAGTCTTGATAGCTGCAAGGTATCCGAAGTATAACCACTGAACAGCTTCCTTAGCGTTTGAAGCAGGCTTTGAAATGTCATAACCGTATGACTGAGCCATAACCTTCATTGCCTTAAGGCTCTTGATCTGCTCTGAAAGCTCTTCTCTCTGACGGATAACATCATCAAACATGTTGCCATCGCCACAGTTTGCCTTATCCTCTTCCTTCCAAGCAATAAGCTGATCGATACCGTAAAGAGCAACTCTTCTGTAGTCACCTACGATACGTCCACGACCATATGTGTCAGGAAGACCTGTTACGATATGTGTATGACGAGCAGCCATCATCTCTGGTGTATAAGCATCAAATACTGCCTGGTTATGTGTCTTGTGATAATCTGTGAAGATCTTATGGAAGTTCTCATTTGGTGTATATCCGTACATCTGAAGTGCTTCCTCAGCCATCTTGATACCACCATAAGGCATGAATGCTCTCTTAAGTGGCTCATCTGTCTGAAGACCTACAATCTGCTCAAGATCCTTTGTCTCTGGATCAATGTAACCTGGGCCGTAAGCTGTGATGCTTGATACAACATCTGCATCCTCCTTTAAAACTCCACCGTTATCTCTCTCAGCCTTCTGAAGAGCCTGAAGCTTATCCCAAAGCTTGTTAGTAGCATCTGTTGGTCCTTCAAGGAAACTCTCGTCTCCGTTGTACTGTGTGTAGTTGTTCTGGATGAAGTCTCTTACATTACACTCTTCCTTCCAGAGTCTACCTGTGAATGATTCCCATTCCTGGTTCTGTAACATGATAAAATTTCTCCTTTCAGTATTTTAATATGTGAAAATGCCACACACTATTTACTTATTATACAAAATTTTTGTTGATAATTCAATAATGCTTTCACATTCCTTGCTTTTCGTTTGTAAGTATATTATACTTTGCTTGTATATTCGGTTGTTATAACCACGGAATAGCAATTTAGCAAACTTTTTTTCAAATTTTTTCAAAAATTATACATTCGATATATTGTGCTTTGTCTGCATATAAATCCTTATACGGACACAATATACAGTAATCGGTAAGCAAGTATATGTAATCGGAGGAGGGATATATTATGAAACTTAAGATACCAAAATACGAGATGGCGGATGTTCTTAATATGATGGCATTTAAAGGCATATCCGAAGAAGATATAAAGACCATGAAGGAGCTTGGAATTCTCCGTGAGCACTATTACAGATCAAACTCTGCCATATTCAAGGCAGGTGAGATCACTGAGGAGCTGGGGATCGTCATCAAGGGACGTGTTATAGTTGAAAATGTTGATTACTGGGGATCCAAAAGTGTTCTGAGTTCTGCCCTTCCGGGAAAGGTCTTCGGGGAAACCTATGCCCTGTCCGGTCATAAGCTTATGATCGATGCCAGAGCCACGGAGCCTACCATCGTATTCCTGCTAAACGCCCAGCATATCATGTCAGGAAAATACAACAACTATCCATGGCATCTGCAAATGCTTAAAAATCTCCTGCTGCTTTCATCCAGAAGGAGTCTTACCCTGTCCCTTCATATCTTCTATATAAAGCCAAAGAAGATCAGAGAGCGTGTAAGCTATTATCTGTCCGGTCTTGCCAGCTCCATGGGTACTACGGAATTCGACATTCCATTTAACCGGGAACAGTTCGCCGATTACCTGAATGTTGACAGAACCGCTCTATCAAAGGAACTGTCAAACATGCAGAATGAAGGTCTGATCGAGTTTAAGAAAAATCACTTCAAGCTGCTGGAGCTTGACCATGAAGAGCTGACGTAAAAAGGTCTGAAGTCACTAAAGCTTGACCGCCCCGGAACGGTATTCATCGTCCAATTGAAATGCATCCCTATTCAATACTAAGCACTTCCGATATTATCTCATTAAACTGTCTTCCCTGATCTATATTACACACATGTCCGCAATGCTCTATTATTATCAGTGTTGCATCAGTCAGATCAGATTCTTCCACAATTCCATTTATAAAACACAGGTCACCGCGCCCGGATATATATATATTTTCCTCATGAGATACACTCACAAACTCATCGCAAAAAGAGAAATGCTCTATAAAAATGTTCATATAGGCTTTAAATTCCACACTATTAAGTGCTTTTGCGCATTTACAGAACACTTTTCTGCTTGTTCTGCTGACCTTCCATGGCATAAACAGCTTGGCCATTATTCTGTAGACAATGGGAAATGGCAGTTTATCACCAATTCTTGCAAAGACATTAACTGCACGTCTGAGTGGCTTTCCCACGGCACCAAGTGCACCTACAAGTATAGCCTTGTCTATATAGCTTTCATACCTCATCTCCATATATTTGATAAATATTGTTCCAAGCGACACACCCATAAAAACGGCACTCTGTATTCCCATCTCATCAAGCACCTGGATTATATTGCTTACAACAATATCCATAGTATTTCCCACCTCAGATAGCTTCAACTCACTGTCGCCGTGACTGGGAAGTGTTATTGCCAGAACATTAAACTTCTTCTGCAGCAAAGGTATCTGATTCTTCCATACCCTGTTATTCCCACCAAAGCCATGAAGCAGTACTATATATCCATCGGTACCACACACACTTTCAAACACCTCATAATGTAACATTTACTTATACCTCTTAATCATTCGCATTATTTATACCTATACATTATTGGTAAGTTTATCACCGAGATACATCCTAGTCAATTATTTTCCACCCGGACAGCTATCCAGCTTTTGAATATATTTTTTTAATTAACGTAACCGCTAACAAAAGTAGCGATAAACCATGCTTTGCAAATTTTATCCGTTGATCAGCAGTCATCAAATGCAGACATGAGGGCATGTTGCACTTGACTCATTGCCATAACAAAAGGAGCCCCTGTTCCTACATGACATAGAAACGGAAGCTCCTAATGGTATACAAAATTAATTTATTCTAATTAATCTTATTACTTGTTAGCGATTGCAGCCTGAGCAGCAGCAAGTCTAGCGATTGGTACACGGAATGGTGAACATGATACATAATCAAGACCAATCTTGTGGCAGAACTCAACTGATGAAGGATCTCCACCGTGCTCACCACAAATACCAATGTGAAGGTTTGGATTAACTGGCTTACCAAGCTTAACAGCTGTATCCATAAGCTTACCAACACCTGTCTGATCAAGCTTAGCAAATGGATCGTTCTCGAAGATCTTAGCGTCATAGTAAGCATTTAAGAACTTACCAGCGTCATCTCTTGAGAAACCGAATGTCATCTGTGTTAAGTCGTTTGTACCGAAGCAGAAGAAGTCAGCTTCCTTAGCGATCTCATCAGCTGTAAGAGCAGCTCTTGGAATCTCGATCATTGTACCAACTTCGTACTTAAGCTCTACGCCAGCAGCAGCGATCTCAGCGTCAGCTGTCTCAACAACTATCTTCTTAACGTACTTAAGCTCCTTAACCTCACATACAAGTGGGATCATGATCTCAGGCTCAACTGTCCAATCCGGATGTGCCTTCTGAACTTCGATAGCTGCACGAATAACAGCCTTTGTCTGCATCTTAGCGATCTCTGGATATGTTACAGCAAGACGACATCCTCTGTGACCCATCATTGGGTTGAACTCATGAAGTGAGTTGCAGAGAGCCTTGATCTCGTCTACTGACTTATTCTTAGCCTTTGCAAGCTTCTCGATATCAGCTTCCTCTGTAGGAACGAACTCATGAAGAGGTGGATCAAGGAATCTGATAGTAACAGGGTTGCCCTCAAGCGCCTCATAGAGTGCCTTGAAGTCATTCTGCTGATATGGAAGGATCTTCTCAAGAGCCTCTTCTCTCTCTTCTACTGTATCTGAGCAGATCATCTCACGGAATGCTGCAATTCTTTCTGGATCGAAGAACATATGCTCTGTACGGCAAAGACCGATACCTTCTGCACCAAGCTCACGAGCCTTCTTAGCGTCTGCTGGTGTATCAGCATTTGTTCTAACCTTAAGTGTTCTGTACTTATCAGCCCATGCCATAACACGACCGAATGTACCAGCGATCTGAGCATCAACTGTCTTGATAACTCCATCGTAAATATTACCTGTTGTACCATCGATTGAGATGAAATCTCCCTCGTGGAACTCCTTACCTGCAAGTGTGAACTTCTTGTTCTCCTCATCCATGATGATGTCACCACAACCTGATACACAGCATGTACCCATACCACGGGCAACAACTGCAGCATGTGATGTCATACCACCACGAACTGTAAGGATACCCTGTGCTGACTTCATACCTGTGATATCTTCTGGTGATGTCTCAAGACGAACAAGTACAACCTTCTCTCCTCTTGCAGCCCATGCCTCAGCGTCATCTGCTGTGAACACGATCTTACCGCAAGCAGCACCTGGTGAAGCGCCAAGACCCTTGCCCATTGGTGTAGCTGCCTTAAGAGCTGCTGCATCGAACTGTGGGTGAAGAAGTGTATCAAGGTTACGAGGATCGATCATAGCAACTGCCTCTTCCTCTGTCTTATGTCCCTCATCAACAAGGTCACAAGCGATCTGAAGAGCTGCCTGAGCTGTTCTCTTACCATTTCTACACTGAAGCATGTAAAGCTTCTTGTTCTCAACTGTAAACTCCATATCCTGCATGTCATGGTAGTGATTCTCAAGTGTCTCACAAACCTTAATGAACTCTGCATAAGCGTCTGGGAATTCCTGCTCCATCTGAGCGATTGGCATTGGTGTACGAACACCGGCAACAACGTCCTCGCCCTGTGCGTTGATAAGGAACTCACCCATAAGCTTCTTCTCACCTGTTGCAGGGTCACGAGTAAATGCAACACCTGTACCAGACTCATTGTTTAAGTTACCGAATACCATAGGCATTACGTTAACTGCTGTACCCCATGAATAAGGGATATCGTTATCTCTTCTGTATACGTTAGCTCTTGGGTTATCCCATGATCTGAATACGGCTTCGATAGCGAGCTTTAACTGCTCTACTGGATCTGAAGGGAAGTCTGATCCTAACTGGTTCTTGTACTCAGCCTTGAACTGCTCTGCAAGAGTCTTAAGATCAGCAGCTGTAAGTTCTACGTCAAACTTAACACCCTTCTCTTCCTTCATCTTATCGATAAGCTGCTCGAAATACTTCTTACCAACTTCCATAACAACGTCTGAGAACATCTGGATGAAACGTCTGTAAGAATCGTATACGAAACGCTCAAATGCTGGATCTGGGTTACCAGCGATCATAGCAGCAACAACTTCGTCATTAAGTCCAAGGTTAAGGATTGTATCCATCATACCAGGCATTGATGCTCTGGCACCTGAACGTACAGAAACAAGAAGAGGATTCTTTAAATCTCCGAACTTCTTACCATTGATCTCTTCCATCTTCTTAACGCCTTCCATAGCCTGAGCCATGATCTCATCGTTAATCTTACGTCCATCCTCGTAATACTGTGTACAAGCCTCTGTTGTAATTGTGAATCCCTGTGGAACCGGAAGACCGATAGCTGTCATCTCAGCAAGGTTGGCACCCTTGCCGCCGAGTAAGTTACGCATGCTCATATCGCCTTCGCTAAACATATAAACCCACTTGTTTGCCATTTGTAATATACCTCCTAAGTACTGTTAATATATTTCTGCAGTGCAGACAGCGAAAAGTCCACACCACGCTGTGATAATTATACCATACGAGCATATAGTATATCAAACTATTTTTAAAGTATTTTTCACAAAGTTGTAATAAATAAGAGCAGCAACCATTTGAATTTGCCTACGGCAAGGGTTGCTGCAACGTAACGATGTCATAGACATCGTTACAATAATAAAAACAGGTGCGAAAGCTCACACTCTCACACCCGTATTTAGATAGACATTTACTAATTTTTTATCAGACCGATAGATGTTTTCAGATAAAATCATCTCCACTTTTACAGCCAGCCATATTTAATATAAAGCTGTCTTTACCAGTTTCACATCATCTCCCGAAGCATATTTATGCCTCTACCGAATCTATAGCTTCCTTGAGGATATCAAGCCCTGCGATCAGATCCTCATCTGAAATGATAAGAGGTGGCATGATCTTGATAACCGCATTGTCACGGCCGGCTCTCTCTATTACAAGTCCCTTCTTGAATGCACTTGCTGTGATGGCACCTGCTGTAGCATCATCCTTAACCTCAACGCCCCAGAGAAGTCCTATGCCTCGGGTTGCAACTACATTTGGATCTCCGTTCATGTTCTTCTCAAGATACTCTCTTACGATCTCACCCTTACGCCTTGTCTCTGCCTCAATGTTGTTGTCAAGCATGAACTCAAGTCCTGCCTTGGCAGCTACCATTGAAAGCTGGATACCTCGGAATGTGCCTGAGTGCTCACCCGGCTTCCAGAGGTCATACTCCGGCTTGAACATTGCAAGACCCATAGGGAACGGATAACCGCCTATGGACTTGGACAGTGAGAACATATCAGGCTTGATACCTGCTCTCTCAAATGAGAAGAATGTACCCGTCCTTGCACAGCCAACCTGAACATCATCAACCACCATAAGTATATCATTCTTGTCGCAGAACTCGCGGAGTGCTTTAAGGTATTCTACTGAGAATACATTTACACCGCCGTCTGCCTGTACTGTCTCGATAAATATTGCTGCAGGCTTCTCCACTCCTGAATGATCGTCATCAAGAAGTGTCTGCATGAACTTGATGGTATCAAGCTCAGGGAACATGTATGGTGCCGGAATGTGATACACATTGTCAAGACCAACACCTGCACCTGCACGGCTTGCAGCATCACTTGTAAGTGATATTGAACCGAGGGTCATTCCATGGAAACAGCCCATGTATGCCCAGATCATCTCTCTCTTCTTAACCTTACGGGCAAGCTTTAAAAGTGATTCTACTGCGTTAGTTCCGGTAGGACCAGCAAACATGATCTTATAGTCAAGTCCTCTTGGCTCAAGAACCTTCTTCTCGAAGAACTCAATGAATTCAGCCTTTGGTGCTGTCATCATATCGAGAGAATGCATTATTCCGTCATTCTGGATGTAATCGATGACCTTTTCCTTTATATAATCGTTGTTGTGTCCGTAATTCAGGGCACCTGCGCCTGCGAAGAAGTCTATATACTCCTTGCCGTTCTCATCATACATCTTGGCTCCCTTAGCCTTTGTGAATATCTCTGGAAAGCTTCTGCTGTATGATCTTACATTCGCCTCGTATTCTGAAAATAATTCTTTACTATGCATTTTAATGCCTCCTGTAAAACGGGGGTCCGGCAAAACCGGGCACACCATCAATTAAAATTCTAACTTCTTCTCAAAGTATGCCTTAAGGTCTTCTATCTTTATTCTTTCCTGCTCCATGGTGTCTCTGTCTCTTACTGTAACGCAGCCATCTGTCTCTGAATCAAAGTCATATGTTACGCAGAACGGAGTACCGATCTCGTCCTGTCTTCTGTATCTCTTACCAATATTTCCTCTGTCATCGTACTCACAGTTGAAGTACTTTGAAAGCTCTGCATAGACCTTCTCAGCACCCTCGTTAAGCTTCTTTGAAAGTGGAAGCACACCAACCTTAACAGGTGCAAGTGCAGGATGGAAATGAAGTACTGTACGAACATCAGGCTTCTCTTCTGTTCCGATGTTCTCTTCGTCATATGCTGCACAGAGAAATGCAAGTGTTACACGGTCTGCACCAAGTGATGGCTCGATAACATAAGGAATGTACTTCTCCTTCTTCTCATCATCGAAGTAATCCATAGGCTCACCTGATGTATTCTGGTGCTGTGTAAGGTCATAGTCTGTTCTGTCAGCGATACCCCAGAGCTCGCCCCATCCAAATGGGAATAAGTACTCGATATCTGTTGTACCCTTGCTGTAGAAGCAAAGCTCCTCAGGTGAATGGTCACGAAGTCTCATCTCATCTTCCTTGATACCAAGGGCAAGGAGCCAGTCACGACAGAAGCCTCTCCAGTACTGGAACCACTCAAGGTCTGTACCAGGCTCGCAGAAGAACTCAAGCTCCATCTGCTCAAACTCTCTTGTTCTGAATGTGAAGTTACCAGGTGTAATCTCATTTCTGAATGACTTACCTATCTGTCCGATACCGAATGGAATCTTCTTTCTTGATGTTCTCTGAACATTCTTGAAATTGACAAATATACCCTGAGCTGTCTCAGGTCTCAAATATACTGTATTCTTGGCATCCTCGGTTACACCCTGGAATGTCTTGAACATAAGGTTGAACTGTCTGATACCTGTGAAATTGTGCTTTCCACATGTTGGACACACAATGTTGTTGTCATTTATATAGCTCTCCATCTGCTCATTTGTCCATCCGTCAACTGAGCCCTCGATGGTTACACCATGCTCTGCCATGTAATCCTCAATAAGCTTGTCTGCTCTGAATCTCTCATGACATTCCTTACAATCCATAAGAGGATCAGCAAAGCCGCCAAGATGTCCTGACGCAACCCATGTCTGTGGATTCATAAGTATCGCACAGTCTACACCTACGTTATAAGGATTTTCCTGGATGAATTTCTTCCACCATGCCTTCTTAACATTGTTCTTAAGCTCAACACCCAGATTACCGTAATCCCATGTATTTGCAAGGCCACCATATATCTCTGAACCCGGATATACAAATCCTCTGTTCTTGGCAAGAGCCACTATTTTGTCTAATGTCTTTTCCATATCGTCCTCCATGAATTTTGTATTATACTAATTATGGTTATTCCGGCATAAGGTAATATAACCTGCCTTATCCGAATCATTTTACCTTTAAACAGTTATTTTTTCAAGTTAAAGTTTCTATAACTTCAAGGGAATTGAACTTCTTTCCTATGTGGACATCATAAAACCTCGCTGTGATGTTCTCAAGCTCCTCAAGAACCTCGTCCTTCACAGTGAAATTATAGAGAGTTCCAAACTTCTGTCCGTTTATATATTTCAGTGTATAGACACAGGCGTCACTTACATCTATGTTGTGCATTGTTCTTCCTGCGCAGTGACTGCACACCAGACCTCCTGCCTCTGCACTGAATATTCCGGAGGGCTCATTTCCACATACGGGACAGTGATAGCTCTGTATTCCCTGTCCGAACACATCAAGCATTTTTATCTCGAATATGACCCTTATGAGCTTTGGCGAGATCATGGCTTTCTTAAGAGCATTTAGACTCACAAACAGCAGATTGAGATAATCTGTGCTCCGCTCCCCCTCTCTTGTTAAGTATGACATAACCTCACAGAAATAAGAACCATAGCAGTACTTCTCCATGTCGTATGTAAGCTCATGAAAATATTCCTTAGCTTCCACACTCTTAAGCGTGTAGGCATCCCTGCCCTCATACAGGGTAAATTCTCCCATGACAAATAACTGGGTCTTGGAGACCAGCTGATTATTCGATTTTCTTACACCTCTGGCAAATGCAGTTATCCTGCCCCTCTCCTTGGTAAGTATCACAAGTCTCCTGTCATACTCACCTACAAGGCTCATGGCCAGAACGATTCCCTGCAGTACAACCTCATCCCTCATATATTATTCATCTGCATGATACCCGAAGTTCTTAAGAAGGGTATCTGTATCTCTCCAATCTTTCTTTACCTTGACCCACAGTTTAAGATTGACCTTTGCGTCTAAAAGCCTCTCCATTCCGTAACGGGAATGGGTTCCTATCTTCTTAAGCATCGAGCCCTGTTTTCCTATTATTATTCCCTTATGGGAATCTCTTTCGCATATGATGGTGGCATTAATATCTATGATACCGCCCTCAGTCCTCTCCTTCATGGAGTCAACCACCACGGCAATACCATGTGGGATCTCCTTGTCAAGCTGTCTTAATGCCTGCTCTCTTATGAGTTCAGCCACGATCTGTCTCTCTGGCTGGTCTGTAATAGTATCCTCATCATAGTACTGAGGTCCGTATGGAAGATATTTTAACAATGTATCTATAAGCTCATCTGTATTGCTTCCGTTAAGTGCCGACACCGGTACGATCTCAGCGAAATCACAGGCATTCTTATAGGTGTCTATAGCCTTGAACACATCCTCATCGGACACCTTGTCTATCTTATTTATAACAACTATTATAGGCGTCTTCACCCGTTTGAGCTGATCTATGATATATCTCTCACCGGCTCCGATAAAGGTGGTGGCTTCAACTATCCACATAACAAGATCAACCTCATTTAAGGTTCCCTCTGCCACCTTTAACATATATTCTCCAAGCTTGTTCTTGGCTCTGTTTATACCCGGAGTATCAAGGAACACTATCTGTCCCCTGTCACAGGTATATACTGTCTGTATCCTGTTTCTTGTGGTCTGTGCCTTGCTGCTGGTTATGGCTATCTTCTGACCTATAAGCTGGTTCATAAGGGTTGATTTTCCAACATTTGGTCTGCCTATTATAGCAACGAATCCCGACTTGTAATTCTTCATATTTGTATCTACCATATTCTGTGTTTCACCTTTTCTATGATCTCCTCTGACCATCATCCCATAATTCCCATTGCTGCTTAAGACGATGGTCAGATCATCTTTTCATTTTATAATTATAATTTCTTACCGGTTTATCTTCCAGTCTGTAACAATATTACTGAAGTTCTCTCCGGCCTCCTCGATCTTGTCCTCACCGCCGATGGCACATATTATGCCGCTGTCTGTAACAGCCTTAACATAAGGTGCAAGTGCCCTTATCTTCTCATTTGTAACGGAAAGGACTTCATCTCTTTCCTTCTGCAGCATTTCGTCTGTCAGACCTGCTATATAGCATATGAAGCTGAAGGTTCCTTCTGAATCCGGAGTCATAGGTGCGTCAAGCTTGGCAATAGCACCTATTATATACTTGGTCAGGTCTCTCTCGTCAGCATCGAATCTTTCCACATATTTGTAAGCTTCCTTATATATTTCATAGGTGCTCATAAGGTTAGGATCCCTGTAGGAAGTAAGGTAGCTCATTCCCGATCTTCCAAATGAACACATACTGCCGTAAGCTCCACCCTTTACCCTTACATTTATCCAGAGATAGTCATAGGAGAATATCACCTGCAATACGTTTAATGCGCCTGTATAGGTAAGTCCCGCCTTACTGAAATCTCCTGCAAGAGCCACATACTGTACCTGGCTGGCGGTCTTAAAGCCCTCGTTTCTTATCTCGGTCTCTATGTCTCCTGTCCTGTCACATGAAGGCTCAGTGCTTATGCTTCCTATGAAGCCTGTAATACTGTCCTTAAGGCAGCTTATGTCCTTATCACCTGTATACGAAATTATAAGTCTGTCCTTCTTTAACACCTCGGCAAGAACAGCCTTAAACTTTTCTATAAGCTCATCAGCCTTTTCATCAAAATGCTCGTCAAGATCCACAAGGAAATTATAATATCCTATGCCCTCTGTCATATCCTTATAGGCTGAATACTTTGATATATAGCTCATGGCACGGGTTGCTGTGGTCAGATGTCCTGAAGATGTAAGTTCTGAATTAAGCCCCGCCTTCTCCTCTGCGATGATCTCCTTCAGACGCTTCTTATCATCAAGCTTGGAGCCGAATATTATCTCCTTTACTATGTCGATGGCTGTGTCAAGCTTCTCATAAAGTGCCTTTGTCTTTATGGCAAAATATGACACAGCTGCCGAATTGTCTACCTTCGGAACTATCCCTGTAAGGAATGCTATACCGCCTGTGTGGAAATCGATCTCATCAGCCAGATCTCCGTAGCTGTGCTTATCCGTATCAACATATTTGAAGACATCTGCAAGCAGTGTTGCATATGGATATAATGACACATCAAGGCTCTCTGTCTTAAACATAAATTCAAGATATCCGATACCATTTGTGAATATATCATGGCATACAGCGGTAACTCCGTCTATATCAATAACATCATTCTTAAGCTTTCTCGCCTTCTTCTCAATATCCGAAATATTAAGAAGAGGAACTGTCATAAGCTCTTCCCTTGTGGATGGTATCTCCTGATATCTCTTAAGCTCCTTTGTGGATGTGATAATCTCCTGAAGCTCTGCCTCGGTAAACCTCGCCTTCTTCTCAGCAAGCTCACGCTTCTCATCATCATCCATCTTCTTTGCAAGACCTCTTTCAGGCTCTAATACTATAAGGGTTCCGAAGCTGTTATCCCCCAGTGTATTCCAGAGCAGTTCCTCGAAGTAGCCTGTATCTATCTCATTCTTAAGCTCAGTGTACACGTCATTCATCTCAAAAACGCTCAGGGCTTCTGCGTCATCATAAAGCCATGTGCCGAAGGCGTCCAGTCCCATCATAAGCCCCTTTGGAAATCTTCCGAAGTTTCCTTCCTTGTGCTTAAACTCAAAGTTATTTATAGCTGCCTCCAGGGACTTGTGGCTGAGGGTCGGTGCCTTGCCGTTTCTTCCGCAGAGCTCTGCTATGGTGTCATCTACGGTCTTTACAAATATATCCTTTTTATCCGGATCTGAATTTTTTATTATAATTGCAAACATTGCCTGTCTTATCTCATTGTCAAATGAAGAAAAGCTGTCCTCACATATACCTGCATTTGTAAGTGCCTCCTTAAGAGGTGCTCCCGGTGCGTCCATAAGGGCATACTCAAGCACTGACAGAGCTGTCATCTTCTTCTTGTCAACGCTTCTTCCAACCACATGGTTGTAGGCAATATATGTCTTCCTTGAAATATCCTCGTTATCTGCCACAGAATATCTGGCATCGATCTCCTGTATGCTGTCATACGGCTCCTGTATACCTATCTCTGAATCTACAAATTTATAGTCATAGTGACTCAGATACTCTCTGTCGATATAGTCAAGCTCCTTCTCCATATCACAGTCACCATATATATAAATGTAGCTGTTGGATGGATGATAATACTTACTATGGAAATCAAGAAATCTCTCCTGGGTAAGGGTAGGGATATACTTAGGATCTCCGCCTGAATCCTTACCATACGGTGTATCCTTAAGAAGTGACGCTTCGATCAGTCTGTTCAATAACTGTTCCGGAGATGAATACACACCCTTCATCTCGTTGAACACAACGCCGTTGTATTTAAGCTCACCGTCAACGGAATCCAGCTCGTAATGCCAGCCCTCCTGTCTCATGATCTCTGTCTTCTCATATATGTTCGGATAAAATACCGCATCAAGATATACCTTCATGAGATTTTCAAAATCTGTTGTGTTGCAGCTTGCCACCGGATATACAGTCTTGTCCGAGTAGGTCATGGCATTTAAGAAGGTATTAAGGGAGCCCTTCGCCAGCTCTACAAATGGATCCTTAACCGGATACTTCTTTGAGCCGCACAAAACCGAATGTTCAATTATATGAGGTATTCCGGAATCATCATAAGGTGGGGTCCTAAAACCGATATTAAACACCTTATTCTCATCATCATTTGAAATTATAAGCACTCTTGCCTTTGTCTTAATATGCTCAAGTATATATCCTGTTCCGTTTACCTCAGGAAGTTCCTTCTCAGTCACTATCTTATAACTCTTTAAACTCTTGATATCCTTCAAATTTTCTTCTCCTTACACTATTATTCTGATTTCTATCTTTTCAGGGCAAATGCCTCAGGCAGTAATTCCTCCACCTTATACACCCTGTAATCCTCTTCTGATACAGCCACTATAATAACAGTATCTCCATCTGCGAACTCACTTATAACCTGTCTGCATATTCCGCAGGGATAAGCATACTCCAATTCATCTCCTGTCTCATATCCTCCTGTTATGGCAATGGCTCTTATAAGCCGCTCACCTTCACTGACCGCCTTGAATATGGCTGTTCTTTCTGCACAGTTTGTGGCTCCATAGGTGGCATTCTCAATATTACAGCCACTGTACATGCTTCCGTCACCTGTATATACGGCAGCTCCAACCTTGTAGCCGGAATATGGAGCATATGCACGATTTCTTGCCTCCAGGCTTTTTCTGATAAGCTGTTTTATGATTTTTTCTTCTATCATACACCCACACTTCCTTTCCCTGTATACACCCTGTTTATTCTAACACATATTATTTGTTTTTTCACTATATCATGAACTTCGTTCATGATCGCCATTCGCCGCTCCCGATGAATAAGCTGCGCTTATTCCCGCTCGCTAACGCTCATTATATCATATCAAACTGTAAATATAAAAAAATAATCGGCATAACAGAGATAAAACATGCTTTGCGAGTTTTATCCGCTGATCAGTGGTCATCAAATGCAAGCATGTTGCACTTGACTCGTTGCCATAACAAAAAACCGGGCGGCAGGAAAATTCCCGAACCACCCGGTCTGTAATTTTCTTTATTGATTTCTGTTCTGGGACAGGCTGATATTACATCATACCCATTCCGCCACCCATACCACCTGCTGGCATAGCCGGAGCGTCTTCCTTGATATCAGCAACAACCGACTCTGTTGTAAGGAGTGTTGAAGCAACTGATGTTGCATTCTGTAATGCACTTCTTGTAACCTTAACAGGATCAATGATACCTGCGTCTATCATGTTCACATACTCTTCCTTGTAAGCGTCGAAGCCGATACCTGCTACTGACTCTCTTACCTTGTTGATGATAACTGAGCCTTCAAGACCTGCATTTGCAGCGATGTGATAAAGCGGAGCTTCCATAGCCTTAAGAACCACCTTAGCACCTGTCTTCTCATCGCCCTCAAGGGTATCAGCAAGCTCTGCAACCTTCTTTGCTGCGTGGATGTAAGCTGATCCACCACCTGAGATGATACCTTCCTCTACTGCTGCTCTTGTAGCATTCAAAGCGTCTTCCATACGAAGCTTAGCTTCCTTCATCTCTGTCTCTGTAGCAGCACCGACTCTGATAACTGCAACTCCACCGGCAAGCTTGGCAAGTCTTTCCTGAAGCTTCTCCTTGTCAAATTCAGAAGTTGTCTCCTCAAGCTGTGACTTGATAACATTTACTCTGCCTGTTATATCTTCCTTAGCACCGCAACCATCTACGATAACTGTTGTTTCCTTTGTAACCTTAACGCTCTTAGCACGGCCAAGATCTGTAAGCTGTGTTTCCTTAAGATCATATCCAAGCTCTTCTGTGATAACCTTACCACCTGTAAGAACTGCGATATCCTGGAGCATTTCTTTTCTTCTGTCACCATAACCAGGAGCCTTAACAGCACATACCTGGAATGTTCCTCTTAACTTGTTGAGGATTATTGTTGTAAGAGCCTCGCCCTCGACGTCCTCTGCGATAATCAACAGCTTTGCGCCACTCTGCATAATCTGTTCGAGTACCGGAAGAATATCCTGTACGTTGGAAATCTTCTTATCTGTAATAAGGATATATGGGTTATCAAGCTCTGCAACCATCTTCTCCATATCTGTTGCAAGATAAGCTGAAACATAACCTCTGTCAAACTGCATACCTTCTACAAGATCCAGCTCTGTCTTCATTGACTTAGACTCTTCGATTGTGATAACGCCATCATTTGAAACCTTCTCCATAGCGTCAGCAACCATCTGACCTACTTCTTCATCACCAGCTGAAATTGACGCAACCTTTGCGATCTGCTCTTTTCCTGTGATCTTCTCGCTCATCTCTGAGATTGAAGCAACCGCTGCGTCACATGCCTTCTTCATTCCCTTTCTGAGAACGATAGGATTTGCTCCTGCTGCCAGGTTCTTCATACCTTCATTGATCATTGCCTGTGCAAGAACTGTAGCTGTTGTTGTACCATCACCTGCAACATCATTTGTCTTTGTTGCAACTTCCTTGACGATCTGTGCACCCATATTCTCGAATGCATCCTCAAGCTCTATATCCTTTGCTATTGTAACACCATCATTTGTAATAAGCGGTGAGCCGTAAGACTTTGAAAGTACTACGTTTCTTCCTTTAGGTCCAAGTGTTACTCTTACTGTATCTGCTAACTGATTTACTCCTGCTTCCAATGCCTTTCTTGCTTCAGCACCATACTTTATTTCCTTTGCCATTCTGTTTTACCTCCAATGTTCTTCAATCTGATAATTTAATACTCTTAAATTAATCTTCAATTATTGCAAGAATTCCGTCCTGTTTGATAACTATGTACTCCGTATCCTCAAGCTTGATCTCTGATCCGGCGAACTTCTGGTAGATTACCTTATCGCCAACCTTAACTTCCATTGGTACAAGCTTGCCGTCAACTACTGCACCAGGACCTACTTCTATAACTTCTGCATACTGTGGCTTTTCCTTTGCCTGGCCAGGAAGTATGATTCCTGACTTAGTTGTCTCTTCAACTTCTGCCTGCTTTAATACTACTCTGTCTCCAAGTGGTTTTAACTTCATGATTTATATTCCTCCTAAAACATTTTTTCGCTCTTACTTTTAGCACTCACAAAGCTTGAGTGCTAACACAATTATTATTGTATTCATTTTCAGAAAAAAATCAACCCCTTAATTCTAAAAAAAGAATAAATATTAAAGGTTAAGGTTATTTCTCGCATAATCGAACAGATACTGCTGTGCGTAGCCTCCATATTCGCCAAATCTCTTCACTGCAAATTCCTCTATGACGCTCTTCTTAGTATCCTTTCCTTCAAAGTACATCTGCTCGCAGATCCGCTTCATCCACACGTCCACAGGAAATGCTTCACGTCTTCCAAGTCCGAACAACAGCACGCAATTTGCCACCTTTTCACCTACACCTTTAATCTGCATTAACACCTGCCTTGCCTCATCTATTGGAGCAGTTCGTAAGATATCTTCATCCAGACATCCGTCTGTATATGCCTTACATGCATTCTTTATGTATGGCGCACGAAATCCCATTTTACACTCCCTTAAGGCCTCCTCGCTCACCTCATTCAAGACCTCCGGATCCGGAAATGTGTAAAATGTCTCACCATTATATCCTATGACCGGTTCTCCGAAATTATGCGAAATATTTTTCACTATCTGCTTTATCTGGGTTATCTGTTTGTTCTGGGATATTATAAATGAGATCAGGGTCTCAAAAAAATCCTGGTTCAATATCCTTATCCCCGGCTTCTGTTCAACCGCACACACAAGCTTGTCATCTGCCAGACACACACACCTCTTTATCTCGCTGTAGTCCCTGTCCATATCGAAGTAGTTCTTCCACACCTTATCATAGGTATCAATATCTGTGTTGTACAGTATGACCTTATCTTCCTCCTGTTTCACATGGACAGGTCTCTTAAATGCCATAATGTCATACTCTTCCTCATCTGTTTTTCTGAAGTTAAAGCACTGCCCGCACTCCATGGTCTGGGACAGCACAAAATCCTTAACACCCGTGATCTCAACCCGGTCTTTATACTCTTTTGTATCCATAAATGTTCCCTCATCAATTTTTCTAATGCTCTTACTCTGCTTATTATATGCCACAGCACCCTCCATGGCAAATAATTCTGTTGTTCCCGAAACAGACCATTCTTCCGGTTTCCTCATGTCAAATACAGGATAATATGATATAATGAGCGTTAGCGAGCGGGAATAAGCGCAGCTTATTCATCGGGAGCGGTGAATGGCGATCATGAACGAAGTTCATGATATAATGTAAAAAAATCAGAAGGGAAATATACCATATGGCTGAACAGATCTATACCATACCTGTAAATGACGCATTTGACAGCGGCTGCGAATGTCCTGTCTGTGCAATGAACAGGGAACTGGAGAACAATGCAATCGAATATACCATGGGGCCAAGCTACATGGAGGATGACAACCGGGCGCTTACAGACAAGATGGGCTTCTGCCCTCATCACACAAGACTTTTGTATGCCCAGAAGAACCGTCTTGGACTGGCACTTATGTTAAAGACCCACACAGACAAGACCATAAAGGAAATGAAAGAGCTGGCAGCCAAGGGTCCTGCCCCTAAAAGCTCCTTCTTCGGAAAAAGTCAGACAGAAGCACCTGTTGTGGAATACATTAAGAAGCTTGAGAGCACCTGCTTTATATGTGACCGCATGGAGCAGATGTTTGACAGATATATAGACACCATATTCCATATGTGGAAAAAGGATCCCGGTTTTCCTGAGAAATTCAGATCCTGCAAGGGCTTCTGCACATACCACTACGGACTTCTCTACGAGAAAAGCAGTGACAAATTAAAGGGTGACAACCTTACTTCCTTCATAGACGCATTGAATAATGTCTACTTTGATAATATGGAACGGGTGAACGAGGACATAAGCTGGTTCATAGATAAGTTCGACTACAGATACAAAAATGAGCCCTGGAAGAACTCCAAGGACGCCCTGCCGAGAGGGATCATAAAAACAGCCCACACCATTATCGATAACTAAGAGCGGCAAAGAACATTTGGTCCGCTGCCATAACAGCGACAAAGCATGCAGGCATATTCCACTTAACTCATTGCCATAACAAAAAAAGATTATGGAAAACCACAAAAGCTATTAAGCAATCACGTTTTCCATAATCTTTTTTATTTTATTTCAGGATCTCTCATCCGAAGATGACTCCGGTCTAATTGTATTGTACCGGTCTGTTTTTGCCTCGGTTTTCACTCCATGTTTTTATTATTTTCCCGGCTTGTATGAGCTCTTAAGGGAAACGATCCTGTTGTATACAGGATGATCAGAAGTTGAATCCTTAGAGTCAAGACAGAAGAAGCCGTTTCTTACAAACTGGAAGGCTTCACCAGGCTTAGCCTCTGCAAATGTCTTCTCAAGCTTACATCCCTGCTTAACAACCAGGGAATTAGGGTTAAGGTTCAATGAACCATCCTCGTTGAGCTTCCCCTTCTCTTCATCTACGATATTCTCGTAAAGTCTTACCTCTGCGTCTATAGCCGACTCTGCTGATACCCAGTGGATAGTACCCTTTACCTTACGGGCATTGAAGCCTGAGCCACTCTTCGTCTCCGGATCATAGGTACAGTGTACTGTTGTGACATTTCCGTTTTCATCCTTCTCACAGCCTGTACATGTAACAAAGTATGCATTCATGAGACGGACCTCGTTTCCAGGGAACAGTCTGAAATACTTCTTTGGAGGTTCCTCCATGAAATCGTCACGCTCAATGTAGAGATACTTTGAAAATGGTATCTGTCTTACACCCGCTGCCTCATTCTCCTGGTTATTTGCTGAGTCAAGCATTTCAACCTGGTCCTCAGGATAGTTATCTATAACAAGCTTGATAGGATCTACTACAGCCATATATCTGTTTGCCTTAAGCTTAAGATCGTCTCTTACACAGTACTCAAGCATTGCGTAGTCAACTGAGCTGTTACTCTTTGAAATTCCCACAAGCTCCATGAACTTCTTTATTGAATCGGCTGTAAAGCCTCGTCTTCTTAAAGCTGCGATGGACACAAGCCTTGGATCATCCCATCCATCAACAATTCCGTCCTCAACGAGCTTCTTGATGTATCTCTTACCTGTTATAACATTTGTAAGGTATAACTTGGCAAATTCGATCTGCTTTGGTGGATTCTCGTACTCAAGCTCTCTTACAACCCAGTCATAAAGAGGTCTGTGATCCTCAAACTCCAATGTACAGATTGAATGTGATACGCCCTCAATAGCATCCTCAATAGGATGAGCGAAATCGTACATAGGGTAAATGCACCATTTGTCACCGGTATTGTGGTGAGTCATTCTTGCAACTCTGTAGATAACAGGGTCACGCATGTTGATGTTAGGTGACGCCATATCGATCTTGGCTCTTAATACCTTGCTTCCGTCAGGATACTCACCATTCTTCATACCCTCGAAAAGCTCAAGATTCTCTTCTATGGATCTGTTTCTATACGGACTTTCCTTACCGGGCTCTGTAAGAGTTCCCCTGTACTCACGGATCTCATCTGCCGACAGATCACATACAAATGCCTTGCCCTTCTTTATAAGCTTAACAGCAGCTTCATACATCTGATCAAAATAATTTGAAGCAAAGAATACCCTGTCTCCAAAATCAGCTCCAAGCCACTTCACATCCTCAAGGATCGACTGTACGAACTCTGTCTTCTCCTTTGTAGGGTTTGTGTCATCAAATCTGAGATTAAACTGTCCGCCGTACTCCTTTGCCAGACCATAGTTTAAAAGTATTGATTTTGCATGACCGATGTGAAGGTATCCGTTTGGCTCAGGTGGGAAACGTGTTACAACCTTCTTTACCTTTCCCTCTGCGAGATCCTTCTCGATAATCTGTTCAATGAAATTCTTTGACATTACTTCTTCTGCCACTGTAAGTTCCTCCTATAATTACTTATATGGTATCCATATAATTTTAATCATATATTTTAAATAAATATAATTTACATTCTTTGTGTTGACAAAAAGTCATATTTACTATATATTATCACTTGGTATTTATAAAAGCTACTATAGCTCAGGTGGTAGAGCGCCACATTGGTAATGTGGAGGTCACGGGTCCGACTCCCGTTAGTAGCTTTTCTTTTTTTGTCTAAATTTACTGATCAAGCTTTTTTCTTATCCTCTGAATGGCATTATCAATAGACTTTTCCGGTTTCCCAAGCCTTGCAGCGATTGTATCATAGGAGTCCCCGGTGAGATATTCCGCAAGCACCTTCTTCTCGTAAACAGAAAGCCTGCCCTCTATCTTCTTGTTCATATCATCTATATTGTACCTGTACATCATAAGGGATTCCGGTTTGCTAAGCTCATCAGCCTCCAAGGTATCTATGAGCATTACATCCTCTTCGTCTCCGCCGGAGTAAAATGACACAGCTGAGTTTAAAGGCTGGTGCTTCTTCCTGTTTGACATGTTCACGGCGGAAAGCATTTGCCGCCTTACACACATATTGGCAAATGTAAAAAAGCTGGTTCCCTTATCTGCCGAGTAATCCCTGACAGCCTTATAAAGCCCGATCATCCCTTCCTGGATAAGATCTTCCCTCTCTCCGCCTATGAGATAAAGGGCACGGCTCTCCTTCTTCACCATTCCGGTGTACTTGTTGATGAGATAATCAACGGCTCCTTCATCGGAGTTATGTCTTATCATGTCTATAAGCTCTTCATCAGATCTGTCTATATAATTTTCATTCTGTGATCCATGTAAGACCTGCGGCATTTCATCCTCCACTTAAGCATTAAGTCTCTGTCTTACCACCTCGTAAGCAAGCACTCCGGCTGCCACTGAAGCATTAAGTGAATCTATGTCTCCCTTCATAGGAATTGATACAACATAGTCGCACTTCTCCTTAACCAGTCTGCTTACGCCATTTCCCTCATTTCCTACAACGATGCCCATTGAGCCTGTGAGATTACACTTATACATTATCTCGCCGCTCATATCGGCACAGGCGAACCACATTCCCCTGTCCTTAAGCTCGTCAATGGTCTTGCCTATATTGGTAACCTTAACTACAGGTGTATAGTTAATGGCTCCTGCGGAAGCCTTCACCACTGTAGCTGTGATACCTGAAGCACGACGCTTAGGTATTACCACACCATGGGCACCTGCAAGATTGGCTGTTCTTATGATAGCTCCCAGATTATGGGGATCCTCTATCTCATCCAGCACGAATATAAACGGTGCCTCACCACGGCTTGCTGCCAGGTCAAATATATCATCAATGGTGCTGTATCTGTATGCGGCAGCGTGGGCGATAACCCCCTGGTGCTTGCCGGTTTCTGACATAGCATTGAGCTTGTCCCTTGATACATAATTGATTATGGTATCTGTCTTCTTAGCCTCTCTTATGATAGAATTTATGCTTCCATCCTGACAGCCGGTAAGCACATACAGCTTGTCGATGGTCTTACCTGAACGGTATGCCTCAAGAACGGCATTACGTCCCTCTATGACAAACACCTCTTCATTTGTCTGTTTTTCATTGTTATCCATAATATAATGGTTCTCCTGTTTTCTGTATATACTGCGTTACTGCAATGAATCCTTATAGTTCATGACCTTCTTCACCAGTTCAAAAAGTCTGTCGTAATCCTTCTTAAGGTACAGATATCCCACAAGAGCCTCAAAGCCTGTAGCCTTTCTGTACTGTCCCACAGTCGCATTCTTGGCTGTGGAATGGGATTTTGCGTTTCTGCCCCGCTTGTATATATCCTGCTCCTCCTCTGTAAGCTCATTAAATAAATGATCTATACAGATAGCCTGGGTCTCAGCCTTAACGTAACTGCTGGCTTCCTTATGATACTTAAATGCCTGCTTGTTGTTTCTTGTTACAAGCACAGTCTTTATAAGCAGGTCATACACACTGTCTCCTATATAGGCAAGAGAAAGGGGTGAATATTCCTTAGGGTCACTGTATACTGCCCCCAGGACCGACTCAAAGTAACTGTCTATGCTCTTTTCCATTTTACACCTTCTCTTGTATCTAAGAGTGTGATTCCCATGTCGGCAAGCTTGTTTCTGATTTCATCTGCCTTAGCGAAATCCTTGGCCTTTCTTGCCGCCTGACGCTCATTTATGAGAGCCTCTATATCTGAATCCAAAAGCTCCTCTTCCTTTTCTGTGATTATTCCAAGCACATCACATAACTTTTCCACAGTTGAAAGAGCCTTGTCTACAGTTGCCTTTGGTGTGTCATTTGTCACGTTGATATTTGTATACTTAATAAGTTCAAATATTACGGATATGGCGTCCGCTGTATTTAAGTCATCATCCATGGCAGCCTCATAACGCTTAACGAAATTTTCAAGCTCTGCCTCTATTGCAGGGTCATTTCCTTCATTTGCAGGCTTAAGCTCCTTAAGCTTTTCTACTGCTGTGAGTATTCTCTCGAGTCCGTTCTTTGATGCCTCAACAAGATCTGCCGAGAAGTTAAGCGGACTTCTGTAGTGAGCTGACAGCATGAAAAATCTTATTACCTGTAATGGGTACTTCTCTGAGATCTCTCTTACTGTGAAGAAGTTGCCCAGTGACTTACTCATCTTCTCATTGTTTATCTTAAGGAAGCCGTTGTGCATCCAATATCTGGCAAATTCTGTGTCATTTGCAGCTTCACTCTGGGCGATCTCATTCTCGTGGTGAGGGAATATAAGATCCTCGCCGCCGGCATGGATATCAATAACGTCGCCGATGTACTTCTTGGACATTACCGAACATTCAAGGTGCCATCCCGGTCTTCCGTCTCCCCATGGTGACGGCCATGATGGCTCGCCTTCTTTCTTAGGCTTCCAGAGAACGAAGTCAAGCGGATCCTCCTTCTCGTCCTCTCCCGATACCTTAAGCTGATGGTTCTCTGCTCTGTGTCCTGACTCAAGGTCATCTATATTCTTATGGGATAATTTTCCATATCCATCAAAGCTTCTTGTTCTGAAATAAACTGTGCCGTTCTTCTCGTAAGCGTGTCCCTTTTCTATGAGTACCTTGATCATCTCGATCATGTCAGGTATCTCCTTTGTTGCCTGTGGATGGGTTGTGGCAGGCATTACATTAAGTCCTTCCATATCCTTCTTACACTCGGCAATGTACTTCTCTGATACAACTGCGGATTCAACTCCAAGTTCATTTGCACGCTTAATGATCTTGTCGTCAACATCAGTGAAGTTTGACACATAATTTACATCATAGCCCTTGTATAACAGATATCTTCTGAGGGTATCAAATACGATCATAGGTCTTGCGTTTCCTATGTGGATGTAATCGTAAACCGTAGGTCCGCACACATATATACCGACCTTGCCTTCATTTATAGGAACAAATTCCTGCTTACTTCTTGTAAGTGTATTAAATATTTTCATAGCCTGATCCTTTCTGCCAAATATCAGTCATTTGATTTTTGCCTTAGAAAACAGTGCACTACGGCACATTTACACTTCAGTATAAAATTTGCTGTTTCTTTTGTCAACCGGAAAGAGTTCAATAAGTTTCCTGTTTTGCATAAAAATTGACCATTATGTTTCACATTTCTCATATTGGCACTGTAAATTTCGTCTGAAAATTGTTATACTTGACAGTAAGTGATTACAACTCGCGAAAAAGTTGTTCATGAAAATGGCTCAAGGAGACACCTTCGTACCATTGTGTCACACTGCAAGCTTTAAGCTTTTATGAAATTCAAGTGAGGTTTACATAATTCATGTTAAATATCCGTATATCAGACTTAAAAGTATTTGTCCATAAGCTTCTTATAGATAAGACATTTGATCCTCTCCTGCTGGTGGAGGCAAGTATTAAAAGTGATGTTTCCTATCACATAAGCGGCAGGATCAACAGGGAATTTTTCACAGATGAAGAGCTTGAAGCTCTCCCCTCTGACATGTACATTCCATGGTCAGCCCAAAAGGGAAATATCTTTAATGTAATAAAGGGAAGCAAGCTGCCCCTTGGCTTTAAGATAGTCCTTATCGCCAGAGACAGAGACATAAAGCACATAATAGAAAACAACAATCTCCATATGAATCCCGACGACGTGGCCAATCTCGCCATGAACATACTCTACGATGGAAACGAGATAATCGTCACCACCATCACCTCCCTTAAAACCTTCTCTCTTTCAAAGGAGCTGGAGCACCTGTGGGATCAGAATGTGAAGGCTTTTCTTTCAAAAAACGAGATTACATTTGAAGAAAGGTAGGAAAATATAAAAAGCGTTATTAGCACTCATTTGAAATGAGTGCTAATTTTTTCTTGACATTCTGATTTTATTATCCTAATATGATGTAGAAAGTTAATATTTCAATGAAACCTACTGCTTTTACAGAGTTACATATAAGAAGGAGATGTATTTTATTATGAAAAAAGGAAGTTTATCGATCAACAGTGAAAACATATTTCCTGTCATTAAGAAATGGCTCTATTCAGACCATGATATATTTGTCAGGGAATTGATCTCAAACGGCTGTGATGCCGTAACAAAGCTTAAGAAGCTGTCTCTCATGGGTGAATATGAAGAGGATGGAAAGCCTTTCAGAATAGACGTTATCGTCAGTCCTACAGACAAGACCATACAGTTTATCGATAATGGTATCGGTATGACCGAGGAAGAGGTTGACAAGTACATAAATGAGATCGCATTCTCAGGTGCTTCTGCATTTCTCGAACAGTATAAGGACAAGGCTACCGAGGAACAGATCATCGGCCACTTCGGTTTAGGCTTCTATTCCGCTTTCATGGTTGCCGACAAGGTTACTATCGAGACCCGTTCATACAAGGAGGATGAGGACGCTGTATTCTGGGAGTGCGAGAACGGCACCGACTACAAGATGAAGAAGAGCATGAAGTCTGACCGTGGTACTGTCATCACCCTTTACCTGAATGAGGACAGCACGGAATTTGCAAATGAATATCGTATAAAGGAAGTTATTGAGAAGTACTGTTCATTCATGCCTGTTGAGATCTACTTCACAAATGCCGATACACCTGTGGAGGACGCAAAGACTGCCACTGTTGATGTGGACGCTAAGGAAGTAGACACAGAAGAGAACAATGCCGCAGAGAAGTCCGACGCTGCCGAAGCAGGGGATGGCACCGAAAAGACTGTGGACGCTGCTGATAAGAAAGAGGAAGAAAAGAAGGAGCCTGAAGGACCTAAGCCTCTTAACACCACTACCCCATTATGGGCAAAGCACCCAAATGACTGTACAGATGAGGAGTACAAGGAATTCTACAGAAAGGTATTCCATGATTACAAGGAGCCACTGTTCTGGATTCACCTGAACATGGATTATCCATTTAACCTTAAGGGTATATTATACTTCCCTAAGATCAATACCCAGTATGACAAGCTGGAGGGCACAATAAAGCTCTACAACAACCAGGTATTCGTAGCAGATAACATCAAGGAAGTAATTCCTGAGTTCCTTATGCTGCTTAAGGGCTGTATCGACTGTCCTGACCTTCCGCTTAATGTGTCAAGAAGTGCTCTTCAGAACGATGGCTTCGTAAAGAAGATCTCAGACTACATTACAAAGAAGGTTGCAGACAAGCTCACCGGTATGTACAAGGTTCACAAAGAGGATTATGAGAAGTACTGGGATGACATCAATCCATTTATCAAGTTTGGATGTCTTAAGGATGAGAAGTTCCTTGAGAAGATGAAGGACGCCGTTATATTCAAGAACCTCAAGGGCGAGTACACTACCCTTAAGGATTACCTTGAAGCCGGCAAGGAAAAGTACGAGAACAAGGTCTTCTATGTTACAGACCCTGTTGCCCAGTCACAGTACATTAACATGTTTAAGAATGAGGAAATGGACGCCCTGTACATGGATCAGACCATAGACAGTCCGTTTATCACTTTACTTGAGCAGAAGAACGAAAACGTCCACTTCTACCGTATTGACGCTGACCTTACGGATAACTTCGTAGGTGAAGAACTGTCAGAGGAGACAGCCAAGAAATATACAGACTCTCTTACAGAGACCTTCAAGAAGGCTCTGGGTGTTGAAAATATCACCATTAAGGTCGAGTCCTTAAAGAACCCTGACATCTCATCTCTCATTACCCTGTCCGAGGAATCAAGAAGAATGCAGGAAATGATGAAGATGTACGGAATGGCAGGAATGAATTTTGACGCTGACATGTTCGGTGGAAAGGGTGAGACTCTGGTTCTTAACTCTAACAATGAGCTTGTCAAGTATGTACTTGACAACAAGGACGGCGAGCATACTGATGACATCTGCTGCCAGTTATACGATCTTGCGGTTCTTGCCAACAGACCACTGGCACCTGAGGCAATGACCAGGTTCGTTGCAAGAAGCAATAGGCTTCTGGCTGTGCTCACAAAGTAGAACGCTTTCAGTACTTAATTTATATAGGTTACGGACGGTTTTATCAGCATGTACCGTCCTATATAAATGACAGGACAAAAAACAATGATAAAAAAAGCCATACATAGGTTCCTGATATAGTTCCTTTGATTAAAGGTTTTATACCAGCCTCCCATGCATGGCTTTTTACATTATAAATACAATTTCACTATATAAATATTTTTTGATATATACACTCTTCTATTTTAGTGTGCCAGGATCTCTACACCATGATCTGTCATAACCAGAGTGTACTCCCACTGGGCTGATGGCTGTCCATCATCTGTGTATATTGTCCAGCCGTCATCAGCGTCCTGATATACCTCATGGGTTCCAAGATTTATCATAGGCTCAATGGTGAATACCATTCCCGGTGCAAGAACACAGTCTGTGCCCGGCCTGCCCACATGAGAAACATATGGATCCTCATGGATCTCAAGACCTACACCGTGACCACCGATCTCTCTTACAACCTGGTATCCCTGCTTAGTTGCAAATGTATTGATGGCATAGCCTATATCCCCGATAGTGACCCAAGGCTCCTTGCAGACCTCTACGCCTATATCAAGAGCCTGCTTGGTATCTGTTACAAGCTTCTGCCATACAGGATCCACATCACCTATCATAAACATTCTTGATGAATCTCCGTAATAGCCCTTGTACTTTGTTGTACAGTCAATATTTACAATGTCGCCATCCTTAAGTATTGTGTCATCACTTGGAATACCGTGACATACCACATCATTTATAGATATACATACACTCTTAGGATAACCCATATAGCCAAGGCAGGCTGGTATTGCATCTATGGACTTTGTATATTCATATATCCTTCTGTCAAGCTCTCCTGTAGATACTCCCTCCACAACAAATGGTGTTATAAAATCAAGTACATCTGTATTGACCTTTGATGCCTCTCTTATGCCCTCTATCTGCTCCGGAGTCTTTATCATCTTTCTTGTTGGAATCACCATTCCTCTGTTCTTTAAGGACTCAAGCTTATCATCAAATGCAAGATGACATGACTTATACTTCTTTCCGCTTCCACACCAGCATGGATCATTTCTTCCTATTTTCATTTTCACAAACTCTCTTTCTTTTGAACATCAGTCCATTATCACTCCGACCTGCTAAATCCTGCGGGCTGTCATGCAATGTAATCATATGCTCCATCAATATAAAATAAAAAAGCGTAACGATGTCACAGACATCCTTACAAGCAATGTGCGGATCAGTCACTAAGCCGATCCGCACATTATTTTATATCATATTAAAGTTAGTTTCAACTACATAAACGAAACTTAATAATATAAAATCTCATTAAATCCGTTGATTATATGTATTTTCTTATTATTTTTGAGAATAGTACTCATCCACATAACGCCAGAAATCATTTTCACATATCCCCTTGGCTGCAGTGAACTTATTTGCCACGTAGGCATTCATGTTCTCAAGCTCATCATCTGACGGTACGGCACCGCTCTTAACAGTAACCTCATTCGTTGATGAATTGTATATGTAGTTATCCGTGATATAGCTTCTGTTTGGAAAATACACTATTCCCGGCGAATCCGACAGGATATCCTGACCGATCAGCAGCCTTGAATCATAGTCAAGTCCCATAAGATTGGAAACTGTGGCAAGTATATCTATACTTGAGCACACCTTGTCTACCTTAACCGGAGTCTCCATAGCTCCTGAGAATATGATAAGCTTACTTCTGTATTCCTCGAAATTATCCGTAAGATTTTTTCCGGCAAGCTCCGAAAGTACATCCATACAATCATAAGGAACATGATCTCCCGCCAGGACTATCACTGTATTCTCATACAGCCCCGCTGCCTTAAGATCCTTTATAAGCTCCGAAAGTGCCAGCTCTGTCTCATACTCACTGGCAATATACGCTTTCATGGTCTCAGAGCAGTCAAGCTCTTCCACCAGTGCTTTATTCTTATATGCCATATAATTTCCGTCAAAGGTATATACAATATGTCCCGATACAGTCAGGTAATACACATTAAACGGTGTCTCATCCTTATATTCATCAAAGGTATCCTGCACCATTATAAGATCCGACTGTGGCCATGGTGTAGTCCCTGATTCCAGCTTTTGAGCCTCAAGCCCCGATCCATTTGCCCGCCAGTCATAGCCTAACACAGGATGGGAAATATCCCTGTCATAATAATCATAACTGTTATCATGATAGCCAATGCTTGTGTATCCCTGTCGATTTAACTGATTTGCAATGGAGAAATACAGGTCATTGCCATGACTTCCCGCATAGGTCATATTGAGGTATCCTCCATCATTAGGCATCATTCCCAGGAGATTCGCATATTCCCCTCCAAGGGTTGAACCGTACCACAAAGGCTGATAATAATTCTCAAATACAAAGCCGTTCTCTGCCATATAGCTTATGGCAGGGAAATATTCTTCCTCCTCAAGAAGGTATCCCGAAAATCCCTCACAGGTTATCCATATAAGGTTAAAGCCCTCAAACATGCCTGTGTATTTGTTCTTATTTGTAGGGGTAAGACTGTTAAAATAGTCACACATAGAAGCTATGGTATCACTTCCTGAGGCTTCTCCTATTGCCGCAAGATCTATATCCATGACATTAGGTGATACATCAACTGTAACCGCTTCTTCTGTTACAACCTCTGCCAGACTGCCACTGTATCCATTTCCTGTACTCTGAGTGCCTGCTCTGATATCATCACCACTGCCATCACCGTAAGTCTGGTCATCCCCGGCAACTGCTGTCGGAAGCTCACCGGTCTTCACAAAGGACACCGACTCACTATTATCACCATTTCTCCTGAACACTTCTCTTACATCAAGAACAAATGACTCACAGGCACCAAGCTCCTCCACCGCCATATCAACCGAAGTAAATTCCTTATACACCTGATACGGATTGTACAAGCCGTCGTTCTGCAGCACCAGTGCCAGCACTGTAATGAAATGAAGTGCCACAATGCCCAGTACAAGAACAACCGTCTCAGCAATATGATTACGTCTGTAATCACATATCTTCCTTGACAACAGCACCACCACAAGAAGCGGAACAAGGAACAGCAAAACCATGAGCCAGTTGCCACCTATATTTTCTGCCACAGTGGCAGCATTGTCTGCAGCCTGATTTCCATACTGTATGGTTCCCACTATGGACAGATAATTGTTAAATACAGAATTATATATAAGGTGTGCAAGGTAAAATACCGTCAGCACCGAGGTTATGACTATGGCAATAATATAATTCACCTTAGGTGAGAACAGTTGTACAAATACACTGCACACACATCCCACTATAATTGCAAATAAAATTATATTAAGGAGATATCCGTCATCTGCACCAAATCTGTTGATATGGAACAAGACCTCAAAATATATAACAATAAGCACAAAAAATATTGATGCGTTAAATGGAACTCCTGCAAGCAGCGGATGGGATGTTCTTCCTTTTGAATGTCCCGTGCCATCCATTTTACCTTCCGAATTATCTTTACCATTGATTCTTTCATGTGTGACACGCCTGTTCATCTTCCCTTTGGTCATTCCGGGAACCTGTAAGCTTTCATAGTCATTGCTATGAACCTTATCCTTTGACGTATCATCCTTCACCACATGTATATTACGCCTTATGTCAGAAACCTTTTCTGCTTCATCTTCCCCATCTACACTGCCTTGAATTTCTGCCGGTGTACTATCTTTCACAGTTTTTTCAGGCTCCGTGGATTTATCACCACCCGCATACTCCTCGGCAATGGCAAGTGCCTCTTTAAGCAGGCTGTCAAAGTCCTGATCCGATATTTCCGAACATTTCGACGTTACCTGTGTTTCTAATGTTTCCGTCGCTGTCGGCTTCGTCAATGTTTCTTTATGTCTGTCCTCACTCATAAATTATATTACTTTACTCCATACTGATCGTAATAAGCGTCAATAGCAGCCTTAAGAGTATCATCAATAATAACTCTTCCCTTGTACTCTCTGTTGTAAAGATGTTCTACAACCTCTGCCATAGTTACGATAGCTGTTGTCTTTATTCCGTACTTCTCCTCGATCTCGGCAAGAGCGCTCTTCTTACCCTGTCCTCGTTCCATTCTGTCTACTGAAACGCAAAGACCGATAACATCAACATCTCCCTGAGCCTTGATGATAGGGAGTGTCTCCTCTATTGATGTACCTGCTGTCGTAACATCCTCTATGATAACAACCTTGTCGCCATCACTTATAGGGCTTCCAAGAAGTATTCCCTTATCGCCATGATCCTTTACTTCTTTTCTGTTTGAGCAGTACTTAATGTCCTCGTCAAACATCTCTGCAATGGACATGGTTGTGGCAACTGTCAGAGGTATTCCCTTGTATGCAGGTCCAAATAATACGTCAAAATCAAGGCCAAACTCTGTGTTGATTGCCTCTGCGTAATACTCACCAAGTCTCTTTAACTGTGCACCTGTTCTGTAGAAGCCTGTGTTTACAAAGAAAGGAGTCTTTCTTCCACTCTTTGTAACAAAGTCTCCAAACTTAAGTACGTTACAGTCAATCATAAATTCAATAAATTCCTTCTTGTAATTTTCCATCGTATTTCAAAACCTCCTGTTTATGCGGCTTTGTGCCGTTATTGTTATTTAATAAATGCTTTAATGCACACTTTCTATAAAACTCCCCTGATAAATCATATCTTTTCTTTGCGCTATCGTTCCTTATTCTACCATAAAACTTTTTTGGATTCAATGTGGAAAAAGTGTAGAACATCTGTTCGCTGTGTGTTATAATATATATACATTTCAGATAGCAAGCCCTATTCCTCCAGATATTATGGACGCAAGAACAAAAATAAGAATATTACACATAGAAACGCATAAACTATTAATACCACTAGTAAAATACCATTTGACATCTCTAAATATCAATGGTATAGTTCTCATAGTGGTTGTGCTACGTAGCTTGCGAGGCGCGTGGCCGGTGGAGTTCCATGCGTGGGCTCCACTTTTTTTATACCCTTTTTAGAAAGGCGCCACTATATGCTTAAGACATTCTTCACATATGAACAACAATTAAATAAACTTCAACATGAAAAAGGACTTATTGTTCCTGATATTACATCAGCCACTATAACTTTAGAAAAGCTCAGCTACTACTCTCTTATTGGTGGATATAAACAACTCTTCAAGCACACACCATCACAAAAATATAAGTATGGAGTAACATTTGATGAATTAGTTGCTTTCTACTATTTTGATGAAGAGCTCCGTTCTCTTTTTCTAAAATATATCTTACACGTCGAGAGACATATCAAATCTCTGCTCTCATACTATTTTTGTGAAAAACATGGAGAGCAAGACACTGAATATCTTAATATTCACAACTACGCATTGACTAAAAGGAATTATTCCAATGTCAGCCGACTGGTCAACTCTATAAAAAAAGCAATTGCATTACCAAGCAGGTATACATATATTGCGCATCATGCCCACACTTACGGAAATATACCTTTATGGGTGGCTATGAACGCATTTACATTTGGGCAGGTATCTAAAATGTACCAATACATCACCAATGATGTACAATATAAAATCAGTCAAAAATTTAACAATATTACTGAACGCAAATTGCATCAGTTTATCAGTGTTCTTTCACGCTGTAGGAATGTATGCGCTCATGGCGAACGTCTCTTTTCATTTAAAATTAACGAGACTATACCAGACACTCTCTTACATAAAAAACTAAACATACCAACTATCAATGATCATTATGCATGTGGTAAACAGGATTTATTTGCTGTGGTTATTGCCCTACGCTATCTGATAGACAGTGACGAATTCAAGCAGTTCAAATCTGCTCTTTCAAAGCTTATAAAAACTGTTCTTATGCAGTGTCCTCACCTTACAGAGGAACAGTTGCTTGACAATATGGGTTTTCCTACTAACTGGGATAAGATTAGCAGATATCGGAAAATATAATTATCTTATGTCTATAGTAACAGTTCATTGACTTATAAATTAAATGATGCTACTGTACATATGGTTGTGCTACGGAAACTTGCGATGAGTTTCATGCGTGGTTAACCTGAGTTTGCCAAGCGGTGCCATTCACTATATCGTATCAACTTATCGTTACCTCTTTTCCCTTTTTAAGCACCGTCATAAAAAAACCATGCATTTGCTTAATTACAAATGCATGGTTTTTCATCTGAAACATCTGATACCAGTGCCATTTTTAATTGTACCTAAAAACGATAATATGCTTATCTATTATCCTTTTCATACATATCCCTTCCAAGGTATGTACCTATTATATTCACCACCTGCAGCTCTCCCACATGCTTCTTAGGATTGATTATCAACATCCTGCCTATAGTCTCCTTGCTGCGGTTCTTAATTGACATAAAATATGCTGTCCAAATCCTGTTAGCTCCAAAGAATAATCTGAGTCTCTCATCGAGCTCTCCACACATTTCCGAATCCACCATAAAGACACCCTGTTCATTGGAATAGCCGTCAAGGCACTTCCTTACATCCGGCTGTAGGAACATCCGGCTTGTAATGCTTAACGAGGTGGCAATGTCACTCTTCCATTCATATATCTTTCCACTGTCACCGCTGTATTCAAATAGTAATATATTTGTTGCAGCATAGTATGCTCCAATGGCCTCAAGGACACGCTCACAGCTCTTATTGAAATCATTGCTGTATGCCATTTCATTGACACACACATTCAACAGATCCTCATTGTCCAGTCTCTCCGCCATGGCTCTGGTGGTGGAATCTACATCTGTTATATTGATGGCAAGCTCAAGTCTGCTCCTGTGTCCGTTCCAGTCCACAACACTATCCTTAAGCACATAGGTGCAGCCATCATTGGCATTTACATGGTTCCATATGTAGGTCTTCTTATTATCAAGTATATTGTTGGTACAGAAGGGACACGGCTCGGACCGGCCCTGGAGAACCTCATAACATTTCCTGCCTACATAGGACTCGTCATCTGGTTGCATCCCCAGATTTTTCTTACATGCATTGTTGATGTAATACAGGTCATAATTATTCAAATCAGAAATATATGATATGGCATTATAATTGCCTAAAAGCATATATTCCGTACCTATAAAGACTGCCTTTGTCTCATCAGAAAGGTTCTCTTCCGCAATCCCCGTATCCTCATAAAAGCTATACCTGTTCTTCCCTGCCCTCTTGGAACTGTACAGTGCCTTATCAGCCCGCCTATACATTTCATAGTAGTCGATATCCTCGTCATCAGACTTCATATATATTCCGATAGAGGTAGTATGCTTTATATCGCAAGGCATATCCGCAATATCCTTAACCAGATTACCTGCGATCTCCTCAATCTGCTCTTTTTTTGATATTCCCGGGATAAATACTGAAAACTCATCTCCCCCCAGCCTTCCGGCATATCCGCCGTATCTTTCTGAGATCTGCTTCAGCTTCAGTGCAACATCCGCAAGAACCCTGTCACCCTCATAATGTCCAAGAGCGTCATTTATAAGCTTGAAATCATCTATATCCATGACAAATAATGCCATGCTTCCATAGAATTTCCTGCCAAGCTCCGCGATAGCCTTATTTTCAAAGGTCTGATGATTGTAAATATTGGTAAGGGAATCCACCTCTGCCTTTTTCTTAAGCTCCGCTGCCCGGAGCTTCTCCTCATGAATGGAATACATCTTACCCACAAGCTTACCTATGGTACCATCATCCGAGGCTATGCTTACCAACATTATCCTGTACCATCTGTAATCGTCTGTGAAGAATCTGAATCTGAAATCTACAGTTTTTGTATCCTTGTTCTTTGAAAGATAATCCTTCATATAGCCAATCTTGCCATAGTCGTCCGGATGGATATATTCATTGTCCTTAAGGCCGGTGAAGAAGCCCTCGGTGGAGTCTACCTCCACCAGTTCTCCATCGTCAATCTTCTTAAGGTGCATGATATCATCTCCAAAGGAATAATCAACTATGTATTCATTACTGCCCTCAACGATCATCTTAATAAGCTCATTGTAAGCATTCTTCTCAAGTTCCCTTTTTTTCTTCTCGCCAAGCTCATAAAAAACTATGCATACATTTATCACTCCTGATCTTATGGACAGCACAGATATACATGCCTGGACAAAGAATTCCTTGCCTCCTTTAAAATTCAGGAACTTATGCTCACCTATGGTAGTTGTATTGCTTGCTATAGTCTGTCTTATCTGGTGCATGAGACTTTTTCTGTAACCGGGAGCTGTTAATTCCAGCACATCCCGATTATGACCATCAACTTCGCTGGCATTAATACCAAACATCTTGTAAAAACTCTGACTCAGATACTTAGCTGTAAGCTTATCCTTGCCAACCTCAAACACCCCTACACCGCCTGCGAAATTATCTATAAGTGAAGTAATAAGGCTGTTCTTATCCGAAAGCTCATGGTTCAGCTCTGTATTCTGTCCCGCCAGCATCTCAACATATTCCTGAAGCTGTCTGCCGGCTGTAACGTCTGTGATCATTATGTCGGCAACAACACCGCTTCCATCCTCACATTTCCTTACTTTTCCATAACAGAATACATATATACTCTCACCGGACTTTTTCACAAGACCATGGGACAGATACGCTTCACCCCCGGCAGCGATCACAGCCCCTATTCTTTTGGCATATTCATCCAGATCCTCCGGAACTATAATGTCCCAGAGGGTCAGTTCTCTTTCTCTGATATCTTCCTGGGTATATCCAAGAATATTGCAGAAATTGTCATCTGCATACAGTATCCTTCCGTCCTCGGCATCAACACAATATTTTGAATATACAACCTCTTCTATTTCAAAGTTTTTCTTCACACGCACACCTTCTATCGATCATCGTTTACTTTACGCATCCAATAAGTTCGTTAATATCCTCTATACCATTCTTCTCCATATACTCTTTTATTCCGTCAATGATCTCTACTGTCACATACGGATTATTGAAATTAGCTGTTCCAACGGCAACTGCTGAAGCCCCTGCCATTATCATCTCAAGAGCATCCTCGGTGGTGGCAACTCCCCCCATGCCTATGATCGGTATATTAACTGCATTTGCAACCTGATATACCATCCTTACAGCTATCGGATGTATGGCAGGTCCTGACACACCAGCGGTTTTATTTGCCACTGCAAATGTCCTTCTGTTTACATCTATCTTCATTCCTGTAAGGGTATTGATAAGAGAGACCGCATCACTTCCGGCTGCTTCTGCTGCCTTAGCCATCTCTGTTATATCTGTAACATTAGGACTGAGCTTCATGATGACCGGCTGCTTCGCCACAGCCTTAACCTTCTCTGTTATGCTGTATAAAGCCTTGGGATCCTGGCCAAATGCTATTCCGCCTTCCTTTACATTAGGGCATGACACATTTATCTCAAGAAGATCCACGTCCACATCTGCCAGTCTTCTTACGCACTCCACATAATCATCCTCTGACTTGCCGCAGACATTTACAATGATCTTTGTATTATATTTCTTAAGAAACGGAATGTCTCTGTTGACAAAAACATCAATTCCCGGATTCTGAAGTCCAATGGCATTCATCATGCCCCCATAGGTCTCAGCGATCCTAGGTGTGGGATTTCCCGGCCAGGGGATTATGGCAACCCCCTTTGTGGTAACTGCCCCAAGTCTATTTAAGTCCACAAATTCTGAGTATTCCATGCCTGAGCCAAATGTTCCTGAGGCAACGGTTATGGGATTCTTTAATTCTACACCTGCTATATTTACACTCATGTTCATTACAGTTCCACCTCTTCCGCATAGAATACAGGACCATCCTTGCAGATTCTCCTGTTATGTACCATTGAATGATCGTCCACATCCTTTGTCTTGCATACGCAGGCAAGGCACGCGCCTATACCACATGCCATTCTTTCCTCCATAGATATCTCACAGGTTATTCCCTGCTCCATAGCGTAGGCCTTTATTCCCCTTAACATAGGTGTAGGACCACACGCATATATTATATCTCCTTTAACACCATATTCCTTTATGGCATCAATGACATTTCCCTTTACGCCATGCTTACCGTCCTCTGATGAAACGTAGCATGTGCCATACTGTTCAAACTCATCCTTAAGGAAAAGCTCATCCCTGTAGCCTAAGACTATGGATTTCTCACAATCAAGTTCCTTGGCAAGCTCTAACATAGGAGGTATTCCTATTCCGCCACCTATAAGTATCGCCTTCTTCTTTTCCTGTATGAAACCATTTCCAAGGGGGCCAAGTATATCGACATATTCTCCTGCCGCAAGCTGTGAAAATTCCTTTGTTCCCGCCCCCACAACTCTGTACACAAGTCTAAGTGTTCCCTTTTCCTTATCTATATCGCAGAGACTTATAGGTCTTGGAAGAAGCTTGCTGCCATCTGATGAATATACGGATACAAACTGTCCTGCCACTGCCTGCTCCGCAATAGGCTCTGCCTTTAAAACAAGGCTGTATATACCTGTTCCTATACACTCCTGTCTCACAACCTGAGCCTTTATTTTTAATTTACCCATAGGGTCCTCCTACCTCACATATGAATATTTCAGTGTGTTTTTCCTGTTATTTTATTATCTTCCCAGTGCTCCGTTGATATCTTCGATCATGTCAACAACAGCCTGTCTTGAAGCATCTGCATAAGCCTCAGGCCCAAATGAAGCATATTTATCCTGCTTGTATGCAGCGATTATTCCTCTTGAAGAATTAACGATGGCACCTAACCCATCCTCATTGAAGTAATGTACAAGATCCTTTGCCTTTCCGCCCTGTGCGCCATAACCAGGTACAAGGATATATGACTTAGGCATAATATCTCTTAAAACCCTGCCCATCTCAGGATATGTTGCTCCAACCACGGCACCAACCGCTGAGTAACCTGACTTTCCTATAACCTCTGAGCCCCATGTATCAACCATCCTGCCTACAAGCTCATAGAGAGGCTTGCCGTCAACAATCTTATCCTGAAACTCACCTGATGAAGGATTTGATGTCTTGACAAGAACGAATATACCCTTATTCTCTTCCTTACATACATCTACAAACGGCTTAACTCCGTCAGTTCCGAGATATGGATTTACTGTAACAAAGTCCTCATCGAAGCCTGCATATGTATTGTAACCTACCTGTACCTTGCCCAGATGACCTACTGCGTAAGCTGTAGATGTAGATCCAATGTCTCCTCTCTTGATATCACCGATAACCACAAGTCCCTTTTCCTTGCAGTAATCCACAGTCTTCTTAAATGCAATAAGTCCCGGTATGCCAAACTGCTCATACATAGCAATCTGCGGCTTAACAGCCGGAATAATATCATATGTTGCGTCGACTATGCCTTTATTGAACTGCCAGATAGCATCTGCGGCACCTTCAAGAGTCTCACCGTACTCTCTGTAAGCCTCTGTCTTAATATGCTCAGGCACATAGGCAAGCATAGGATCAAGTCCCACAACTATAGGTGCATTTGTTTTTTTGATATTCTCCACTAATCTGTCAATCATCTTATTTTCTCCTTATAGAATATATTAATTTATTGATATACCCGCTCATTTACTCATTACAGCAATAGCTTCCAAGAACCTTGAATTCTTCTGTCTCGTTAATAAGCTGGAATATGAGTGCTTTGATATCTTTCCTTCTGAAATTAGCATTAAGCTCCGCATATATCCTGTAATTCCAATCTGTGTTGGTATATGGTACTGAATGTATCTCTGTAAGGTTCACACCGTAATCCGCTATCATGGAAAGCACACTTCCAAGGCTTCCGCTGTGGTTCTTACATACAAACATGATCTTGATCCTGTTGTGTTCCTCCTCTGCTGCCAGGTGTTCTGAAAATGTCACAAGCTTCTTCTTGTGTCCGTCTTCATTTACCACCTTACAGCGGCATATATACAGACCATTCCCTGTCAGTATATCATGAAGTGCATCACTAACTCCATATCCTATGTCTTCTATAACACCCATTCCACAATCAGCGGATCCGTTATTTATAAGCTCTGCCACCCCTTCAAATGTATCTGCCACAACCACAGAAGCTCTTAAATCCTCATCACACAGGTGAACCTCCCTGTCAAGCATAGCAGGTGTCTTAAGCTCAGGTTCATGCTCCTCATACTGTACCGGAAAGCAGTCCCTAAGCTCCAGTGTCCTTCCGTACTGGTACTTCCTGCTCACCTCCATGATACGCTTTATAAGAGCTGTATACTCACGCTTTATATTGTCATCCACATCCGCAGTCAGAGTGTTTATTATAACCTCTTCCCTGTCCGGCTTATAGATAACATCTCCGGTCTCAGCCTTTACCCTGGCGACATTGTCTGCCAGCTCCATTCTCTCCTTAAACAGTCTCTTGATTTCCCCGTCAACCCTGTCTATGTTCCTTCTTACTTCCTCTAATGTCATAAAACTACCATTCCTTATACATATATCAGAACTCCGGTTACCCCACATAATACTATGCACACCGCAGCCAAAATAGTCTTTTTGTTACTTGCCAGTGCAGTAAGCACAGCAGCCGTTACCGCCCCTGCCGAATCTATAAGCACATCCGATATACAGCCATGTCTTCCCGCAACAAAATACTGATGGACTTCGTCGCTTCCCGCGTAGATAACCGCAATTATCATGCCAACCATATATGCTTTCCACGACACTCCCGCACACTTCTTAAGTGGGAAAAATATCAACAGAAACAATATGGCATACTCCGTCATATGTGCACATTTTCTTATAATAAATTCCATCCTGTCAAAAGCCACAGCATAATGTTCACCGTAATTAAATATATGATCAAGCAGGTCTATTACAGGTCTGGTGATCCGCTCACTTAAGGAGCCTGACTCACCTCCTGTCTGGGCTGACATGTAAAATATAAATATCATCCAGGTCACTGCCGGAAGAAACATAATCCACCTTACCACAGGTGTTGCTTTATGCATTTTATTATTTTTTCCATCTTCGTTAAATGCCATGTTCATAACCTTTTTCTGTGTACACCTAATCTATATTAACACATACAGCACAGTTAATTAATTATATCACACTTCATCCGACATATACAAACAAAAGCCGCGTATTTTGTGTATATTTGTAGAAACAAATGCCAGCTATATACAATGTACAATTTTTATAGATAAATATGTACATTGTGTCAATCCGGGATTTTTGATAGAATCAGTTTGGTACTCTGTATTAATGAGGGACAGATGTCCAAGTAGAGCAGCAGCCATTAAAAATTGTCTACGACAAGGGTTGCTGCAGCGTAACGATGTCACGGACATCATTACAATAATAAAAAGTGTCAAATGACACACGAAAAAGAACAGCACGCCATGCCGTGCCGATTACCAGGGAGGAAGAGAAATGAATTTAAGAAAAAACAAGAAAAAATCAGGGGTTAATACCATAATCACACTTGTAATATTTGTGCTTGTGGCAGGCTTCCTTATTATCGACGGAATCATCCAGTGTGTGAAAGTCAATTCCGGCAACATCCTGGATATCTCCACTGCCAAGCCGTCTGATTTCAAATCCGGCACGTATGTTGAGGGCGAGATCTACATAAGCTACGGCTGTTACGCAACCATGGAAGAAACAACGAACTATGTATTCAAGAGAACATCAGGCTACTACTATCTCATTCCTGTATGTTACTATGATGAAGACACCGGTGACTTCTCTGACGATTTCAGATATGTAGGTATCCATGTCGGAAGCGGCGACCACGAATTCTTCGATGAGCTTACCGATTATACATATGGCGACTCCTTCACAGATCCGGGGACATACAAGTTCAAGGGAAAGATAAACTCTACCGGCAGTGAAGAGGAAGGCTACAAAATGGATTTCATAAAGTCAGGCTTTACTGACGAAGAGCTTCAGGATCCTGATCTTATTTCAAAAAACTACTATGAGCTTCCGTATACTATCCAGATCATAAAGCCTGCTGACTATCTGTCAATGATACTTATCGGAGCTGCCATACTTGTTGTATGTGCCATTATAATTGTTATTAAAGCTGTAAAGTCAAAAAATACTATATCAGCCGGTCCTTCAACTTCTACCCCGGCAGGTTCTGTTCCACCTGAATTCATGACTCAGTCAACATACCAGCCAAACGGATCAGATCCATTTTCGGGTCAGAATCCATTTAACACAACCCAGGCAGGCAGTGCAAGTGATTCATATGGCAGTCAGCCAAACGGTGGAGATAATGCATATACAGGTCAGCCAAACAGCGGTCAGGGACAGCCTTTTGTTCCGTGGAACGGGGCAGATACGGTCTCATCAAATTCCGGAACCAATACCAGCGGAATTGATAATAACACCTTCAATCTAAAGTAAGTAAAATAGACCAGCAACTTAAATAAGTTATATAAAATAAGACGCTCAGTGAGTTTTATAAAGCTCATTGGGCGTCTTATTTGTTATGGCAACAAGTCAAGTGCAATATGCTTGCATGATTACATTTGACTTGTGCTCATTTATTAATCATCCGGCAATCCCCTGCCGGGTTCATGAAATAGAATTAACCGAAGTATCTCTTAAGCAGTCCCTCGAATGCCTTGCCGTGTCTTGCCTCGTCTCTTGCCATCTCGTGTACTGTATCATGGATAGCGTCAAGATTTAATGCCTTGGCACGCTTTGCAAGATCTGTCTTGCCCTCTGTTGCTCCGTGCTCTGCCTCTACTCTCATCTCAAGATTCTTCTTTGTTGAGTCTGTAACAACCTCACCAAGAAGCTCTGCGAACTTAGCTGCATGTTCTGCCTCTTCGTAAGCTGCCTTCTCCCAGTAAGCACCGATCTCAGGATATCCCTCTCTGTAAGCAACTCTTGCCATTGCAAGATACATACCAACCTCCGAGCACTCGCCCTGGAAGTTAGCTCTTAAGTCATTGATTATATCCTCAGGAACACCCTGTGCAACACCAACAACGTGCTCTGATGCCCATGTCTTATCATCCTTCTGTTCTACAAACTTTGATCCCGGAACACCACACTGTGGGCACTTCTCAGGTGCTGAATCTCCCTCATAAACATAACCACATACTGAACATACATACTTTGCCATAATATTATTTCCTCCTTAAATTTATGTTGCTGCCCTTCTGTCAGCAATCATTTATTTTTTGTTTATTGATATTTTTTATTATCATGATGTCATTTTACATAAAGAAATATAGTTTGTCAAGTCTTATTAAGAATGATTCTTTATAGTTTATATATTTTTTATAATTTGCGATATATTTTTTGTTTGAATTGTATAATTATATCGATAAAAAATACCTCCTAAGCAGTTTTCATTATCCTGTCTGCTTAGGAGGCATCATATTATTCACTATTTAGGAACAAATCTATCTCTTGGAGCCAATAAAGAACAATGCTAATGTTCCCGGTCCGGAATGTGAACCTATTACAGGACCTACATAATTAATAGCTATCTGTTCAACCTCAAACTCCTTCTCTATCATTTCCTTAAGTCTCAAGGCGTCATCATAACAATCACCATGACTTATGAATATAGTCTGTCCATCCGGGTTGTCCGCTGTGGCTTTCATTTTCTTAAAAAGCTCATCAACTGAAGCCTTTCTTCCTCTGGTCTTACTTACACTTATAAGGTGTCCCTCATCATCCATATGAAGTATCGGCTTTATGCTTAACATGGTTCCAAGTGCTGCTGTAACTCCGGACACTCTCCCACCACGCTTCAGGAAAAAAAGATCGTCAACTGTAAACCAATGACACAGTTTCAGCTTAATAGCCTCAATATACCTGGCATTTTCCTCAAGAGACATGCCTGACCGCCTGGCAAGAGCTGCCTTGTACACCAAAAGCCCCTGCCCCATGGAAGCCGCAAGGGTATCCACAGCAGCAAATTTTCTATCAGGGAATTCCTCCGAAAGTTCTTTTAATGCAAGACTCACATTCTGGAAGGTACTGCTTAAACCTGAAGAAAATCCAAGATAAAGAATATCCTTCCCCGCTTTAAATATTGGTCTCATAACCGCCTCTGCGTCTGATACATTTACAGCGGAGGTCTTTATATTCTCTCCTGAGCGCAGCCTCTTATAGACCTCAACCGGCTCTATCTTATCATTTGCCATGGTAGTTCCGTCAGGGAACACCACCTCAAGCTGTATAACAGCAAGCTCCAGTTCCTGTATCATTTCCTTTGACAGATCACAGGAAGAATCCGTCACAATAACATATCTATCATCCATAATATCACCTCATATGCCAATAATACGGCACATATATCTGCATTATATACCCAAACAGGATCATTCAGTTACATTCTGTTTCAAGAGATACTCATAATTGGCAATAGTAACAGGCTTACTGTAGAAGTATCCCTGAATATAATGACATCCCCACTGTCTCAGGTATTCCTTCTGTTCAAAAGTCTCAACACCCTCCGCCAGACTCTTAATGCCAAGATGATTGGCAATAGTGAGAATATCCTTTGCCATCAGCATATCTTTGTTGTTATAATCGCCCACAGCGATTCCATCAATAAAGCTCTTATCTATCTTGAGTACATCAAGGGGCATATCCTTAAGAAGTCCCAGACAGGAATATCCTGTTCCGAAGTCATCCATAGATATCTTAAAGCCCTCCTTCTTAATCTCATGAAGAACCTTAATAAGATAATCCATATCATTAAACTCAGCACTCTCAGTTATTTCAAAATCAATAAGTCCGTGATCTACATTGTATTCATCTACGATATCACACAGGATATATATAAGATCAGGACGTACTATCTGATGTCTTGACAGGTTCACGGATATAGGATATAGCGGATATCCAAGGACCTTCCACTCCTGAAATTTCCTGCATACCTGACGGAGTACATATCTGTCTATAATATCTATGGTTCCGTCTGCTTCAAACTGAGGAACGAAGTACTTAGGTGGAAGAAGATCCTCTCCCTTATAGAACCATCTTATAAGTGCCTCCGCACCGGTAAGCTTGTCATTTTGAGGATTATACTTAGGCTGCAGAAACACTGCCAGGTCCTCATTTTCAATAGCATTAGGGAGCTCAACCTTGAACTGCTGTGCCATTATATAGCTTCGCTTCATTTCCTCTGTATAATAGATTATCTCCGTTTCGTTATTTCTTATACCCTTTTCCTGCGCCATGATAGCCATTTCATTCATGGACATGGTAAGCTTCAGGTTATCAGCCTCATTGTATTCAACAAGACCGCACCTGTAGAATATATTAAACTTCTTGTTTGACGGAAGTGTACCTATCTTCTCAAACATTGCATGGATCTTCGTAACCAGCTCTTCCTCCGGCATATATTTCATGATCATTGCAAAATTATCATTCTCACATTTTGCAGAATAAATAATAAAATCCTGTTCTGTAAGAGTCTTGCATATCATCTTGTAGACTGCCAGCTCCTCATCATGGCCAAACACATTACATATGACCTTTGAGTTCTTTATATCAAACCTGCCGAATACGAAGCGGTCATATCCTATATATTTACACTGTTCAAGCTTCTCCTTAAGCCAGGTCCAGTTATAAAACCCCGTGGTTACATCCCTGTAGGCAAGGTTATACAGATCCTTCTTTGAAAGTCTGTCCACCGTAAGCATTTCTTCCATCCTGGTCTTAACAGACCATATAGGGATCTCAACCCTGAGCTCCGTAGGATTCTCCATATAAATTATATATGGTATCTTATTATCCGTAACAATATTTACTTTTTCATTCTCTATATACAGCTTGGCATAAGAATATGCGCTGGTTATAAGTCTCGGTATATCATCCAGAAGCTCCACCGGGAAACCCACAAGATCCACAACGTCAAAGCCGGGAATAATCTTCTCCTCACACCCCTCAGGACACGGATTCTGACTCGAGTATGCAACCTCAATACCTCCACAGATCCTTGAATACCCATCATCGCACATCTTCTCCGGAAGATAATACATAGCTCTGTTGTCAACGGTATCAGACACCCCCACAAGCCTCTCATACCAGTTGTAGCCGATCTCCTCACAGAAGCTTTCATATCCTGTAGCTGCCAGCGTTCTGATCAAATATAACTTTCTCTTTGGCTTATATGATTTATTCCATCTTATATCCATGTACTCTGTCCTGCTCCTTACACTAACAACATATTACTTCCATTGTAACATACAGGCCGGCTATTATAAACCATCAACTTGCATTTCACATGTTTATTTTCATGGTTCTACTGGTATCTGCACTTCTCGTCCGAGAACTCCTTAAGACGCTGCTCATAAGCCGCCATAATGGTAGGTTCAAATGCCAGCCTGACATCTTCTACTCCCATAAGGTTCAAGAGATATTTTACAAATAATGGATTTAACACAAGGAATGGTCCCACTGAATATGTGGCAAAAAAGTTATTTCTCCTTAAGCCCTCCTTCATGGTATCAGGTCCCAGCCCCTCCCCTCTTATAACATCAAAAAAGTAATCATTGCTGTTGTCTCCGTAGGACTTGGAGAACTGTGCCTTGAAGCTCACAAGCTTTATACCCTCAAACTCCCCAAGGATAAGAGAATTAAATCTGTGCATCATATCTCTCCTGGCATATGTATCAAAGATACCCAGTGCTTCTATCTTTCTGCCATCCTCGGCAACAATATATTTCTCAACTATCTCAAGAGCATTTCCTGTGAAAAGGAACACTGTTCCCTTATCAATAAGTTCATTTATCTTGTCCCTGTAAGGTTTTAAGGCTTCTATTACAAGCTCCTGCTGGTTCTCTGTCATGGCACCCATATATACCATGTCCACATCCTCAGACACAAATGCAGGCACATCATGAAGCTTTGTATTGATAATCTCTGCCTCCGGCACACAATCCTTAATGTAATTGATATTCTGAAGCTCGCCAAAAAGGTTTGCAAACTCACCATATAATACTTCTATCTTTATATTCTTACTCATTCTTTGCACCCCTTTCTTTTATTACGGCAACTGCCTTATCCCTTGCCTTCATTGCCGTATTCGCAGCATAAAGCTCATGGAGGATGTATACCGCGTCTGTTCCGTCAAGCTTAAGCAATTCAGGTGAATTCACCTCGTCTGAGGTGGTCATAAGCTTCTCCTCCGGAACCCCTGCCATAAGAAGTCTAAGCTTGTAATCATTGCATCTTACACCGCTTATGATTATGTTGGTTATATCCGGCTGATTTAAGAATTCAAAGTCACAATCGAATATCCAGGTCATATTCTCCGAAGATCCCTGTCTGTCAAATACATCGTCAAGTATAAGTATTATCTCCTTATTTCCCGGTTCATCCTTAACATAGTCAAATACACATGAGCAGGCAATAGGATTCTGTCCCTTTGACATATGTGTTACCACATCAATGCCATTTACAGTTTCCTTGGAATACCTGGACTCTACAATGTTAAGATCCGCAAATGACTTCTTAACTGCCTCATAGGAAAGTCCCAGCTTTCTTAACACTGTAATAGCTGTAAGCTGATTATAGGTATTGAAGATACTGTTGCTCACCATATGGTACTCCTCGGTACCGGAAGGTGTTACCACATTAAGTATCTGATTGTCCATATCAAGCTTTCCGAGATAGTCTGCCTTCGGTGACTCATATCCGCAGAACTCACATTTTGCATTTCCTATATGGTGATATCTCACATAGTTGTAATGTAAAGGCTTATGGCACCTAGGACATATCCTTACATCATTTATAAGGTTCACCGACTCTTCCTTGTCTGTGGCGAGTCTGTCGATGGCGAAATATGTCTTGTCATTTGCAGCCCCAAGATTACAGCTTATAAGATCATCCGCATTAAGTATCATATGGGAGCTTTCAGGCAGGCTGCTGTTTATTATGTTAAATATAAATTCAGGATTTGCATTTCTGTGTATTGAATCCCTGAAAAGGTTTGTACAGACTGCATAGGTTGGCTTGATATAGGGATAGATAAGCTTTGAGCTTCTCTCGTCTATCTCAAATATTGCTATCTTCTTCCTGCACTTGCCTGACATTGTGCTTTCTGCTACCAGTGAACTGGCAACGCCGGCATTTATATTTGACCCCGCCTTGTTGTTTAAGACATCGTATCCGTTGGCTTCCAGTGCGTCCAGTATCATATTGCATACCGTGGTCTTTCCATTTGTTCCTGTTACGGTTATTATTGTCTCAGGCTTGTTAATCCTACCCAGGAAATCGGGGCATATCTTGATGGCAAGCTTTCCGGGAAAGTAACTGGCATTCCTCTTTAAAACCCTTAACGCTGTACGCGCCAGTTTACTCATATACAATGCTACATAAAATCTTAAGTTTTTTCCGGCCATAAGGCACCTCCTACTTTTTCTTACTCGGTAACAGTTATTGTATTCTCATTCATGGATACAATATGATCCATACACACCGGGGCTGTAAGCCTGTATGCATAGCTTCCTGATTCAAACAAAAGATACAATCGTCCTCCGTACGAATATATCTGCTCCAGTTTCTGGGGCAGCTCAATATTCCTTATAAGGATCTTATTGTCGAATTTCAGTATATCGTCACCATTTTTGTATATCTTAAGTTTCGATTCATCTATTCCGTATGACGTTGCAAATATAACCTTGTCCTTATACACCATCATTCCCTGAACCTGTCCCGGAATAGATGCGATCATATCCGGAAGCTTCTCAAGGCTTATGCCGTCATCTGTGATCTTAAACTTCGCCATAAGGCTGGTCTTCTTCTTGCTGGCAAGCCAATAGCCTGAATAGAGATATCCGTCATAATAGGTGATAAATGATGTATTCTCAAACATTGTGGCACAGGCATTGTGATATTTTAAGGGCTGTCCGTTTTCCTTAAAATCGTAATCTTCGATTTCCTCCAGGGTTATACATCCCACTGCCGCCACACGTTCTTTATTTCCGTTTTCATCAGTCTTATTTATCTTAGTGGCTATCCACAACACATTGTGGGAAGGATCATAAGCAAGTCCGCCGGCATGAGTTCTGTCGGCAAGCACTATTTCCTTCACATATTCTCCGCTCTCCCTGTCTATTACAAATATCATGGATTTGTGATTTTTTGTATGACAGTAGGCACTTACGAAAATGTATTTGTCTGATATGGCAAGTCCCTGAGGTGTAACCTGGGTGCATGTATCCACCTGCTTTGTTGCTGCATTGATGGAGTCAGCGTACAAAAGTCCCGGCACGGTTATAAGTCCGTAATTATGTCTGAGATTATTCGCATACATAGTCATATGAAAATACTCCGGATATGCAGACATCTCCCACAGCTGGCTCATAACGGAATTGCTGGCCGACTCGGTGCTTACACCGGTCTGATCTGACAGCGGCTCTCTTGTACTTCTGTCAAAGAGAGTAATATATAATATAGCAATGATACCCACCATATAAACCACAGTAAGTATCCACACAGCCAATCTCTGTGACTTTCGCATAGAGAACATGATAGCAAGCACCATCTGTGCCAGAAGGCATATGCACATAAGATAGTTGGTAACAAGATCCCCGAGACTTAACAGCATCACTCCCACACCTACACAGGTAAAGCGCACCGTATTCCTGCTGAGTCTTCTGTGCTTTGCCTGCTTCCAGTCAGCCCGGCGTACCAGCCACACCTGAAATGACTCTATTATGATAGCAACGGCATACACTATACAGCCCACTCTTATAATGATTCTTGCCACATCCATGACTGCTGCCATAATGGGCTCGCCCTTTACATACCGGACAAACATCACAACACTGTTAAATATCTGGTAGGTATTCCATACTATGACCAGGATCATCACAAGAGAAGCTATAATGGAGATAACCCTTGACGCGATCCTTCTTCGATCACCTTCAACATGTATCTTCTCGGTTTTATTCTTTTTTCTTTTCTTTCTGTTATCCTTTTCCTCGAAATCCGGTCTTCTTTCTCTTCTACTCATGCACCTGAACATCCCTGTCCAACAACAGACAGTCCAATCTCTCTTTATTTAGGTGTTCTCCTATTACAATGATTATTTCCTGACCATCGGCTATAGGGACAAATACCGACTTCTCCCTTGTGGCATTTATCTCCACATAGGTTCCGTCATCATTTTTGATGAAGCCCTTTATCCTCTTCACATCACCACAGGCTTCGTCATTAAATATCCTGTCTATGGATTTCTTAAGACCTTCGGAAGTGAACTTCACATTCATATAAAATACAGAATCGAAATCCTTTTCCTTGTCGATCAAAGGCTTTGCAATATCCCATATGGAATATCCTGAGTGGGATATACGCTCAAAATCCTCGTCTGTGAACTGTTCCCAGTCTTTAATAATAATCTCCCTGCCAAGCTTACGCTTACAGGAGAACATGGCCAGAGAATTATTTATATGGTCTATTGTCTTATCAATATCATATTTACTGTGGGCAGCCACCTTGCTTACTACAGCTGTTCCGCAGTCCGCAAGCTGTGATGCCAAAAGATACTCTGACTGATAGGACAGATCATCCTCAAGCCCCGCGTCTACAATGGTTATCACATTGCCGATGGTATACCATTTATCAAGTGGCTCCTCGTAAAGTACATCAAAGAACTCTTCCACATCGTATATACCGGATGGTTCCACTATAACCCTGTCAAGACCACTCATGCCAAGGGCAATAAGCTTTGTCTTGAACCTTCTTCTGTGACAGTCATAATCACAACCACCGGACACCATTTCAAGCTCGCACTTGTCACCTTCAAGATCCTTTAAGAGCATCATGTCAACATTGACCGCTCCGAAGTCATTCTCAATAATACCAATATGCTCGCCTTTTTTCATTAAATATGTTGCGTATTTCTTTAAAAATGTTGTTTTTCCCGACCCAAGAAAGCCGGTTATAAGATCTACTTTTACCATAATCTTTCTCCGATAATGTTCATTTCTTCACACAAACATCTACTATATTATCACAATATGAGCAACATGTTAATTATTCTTTGAAAGCATTTCATTATTTTCAGTTTTAGATAAAAGTTTTTTATAGGTATGTTCTATCATAAATGCCCCAAGGGGTGCAGTTATCACTATGGCTATGACAGCAACCGTAAGGACTATATTGCCGCATGCCAGTCCCATGGCAAGGGGTACGCCGCCTATGGCCGCCTGGACTGTTGCCTTTGGAGTGTATGCCAGCATACAGAAAAGTCTCTCCTTGCCATTAAGCTTTGTTCCAAGCATACAGATAAACACGCCTGCCATCCTGAATACCAGCACTGCAAATATAAGGATCACCGTCTTAAGTCCTGCCTTAGATATAAAAGTTATGTCAACTGACGCTCCCACCAGAACAAATAATATTATCTCTGCCATAACCCACAGTTTATTAAATTTCGCAGATAATCTTGCGGAAGTATCTGGCTTTTTTCTTTTTAAAAATATCCCCATGAACATTACAGATATCAACGCTGCAAATGTCACCGGTATAGTTATCATCTCTTCAAGGGAAACAAGAATAAAAGCCAGTGAAAGCATAATAATAACCTTAACGGTATCTCTCATATGGACTTTTGTGAAGAATATGCCCAGTGCAATTCCTATTACTGCTCCTATGAGGATTCCTGCGATTATGGATATTGGTATATTCACAAACTTCATTACGGAGATCTGATCTCCCTGGGCAAGCCCTGTAAACGAAGTAAAAAGTACAATTACAAAAACATCATCCACCGATGCTCCTGCTAATATTATCTGTGGAATCTGCTTATTCATACCATAACCTTCTTCCATTAACTGTATCATCTTAGGCACTACAACTGCCGGTGATACGGCAGCTATAACAGCTCCTAGGATCGCCGCCTCAAGTATGGAAATAATTAATAACAAAAATTGAACATCAACCCATTGAAAACTTGACACAAAAATAGCCGACAGCTTCTACATAAAATGCAGAAGCCATCAGCCATTTCGGGCGGTTTAGACAAATCTTGTCAAGGGAGTGCCTCATTCCCTGATCTATATTAATTTAAGAATCCGTCTGCACAACGTCTGTTATGATAATACAGCAGCTTTCGTCTGTCAATATATAGTTTTTATTTTTTGATTTTTTATGATTAACTACCATATATTGAGTTGGTTATGTCTACCATTTTCAAAGTTATGTCTACTACCTTACATTGAAAGCCTTGATTCCGGGATATACTGCGCTGTCGCCAAGCTCCTCTTCAATTCTTAAAAGCTGGTTGTACTTTGCAACCCTCTCTGATCTTGAAGGTGCACCTGTCTTGATCTGGCATGTGTTGAGAGCAACTGCAAGATCTGCAATAGTTGTATCCTCTGTCTCACCTGAACGATGTGAAGCAATAGCTGTATATCCAGCCTTGTGAGCCATCTTGATAGCCTCAAGAGTCTCTGAAACCGAACCGATCTGATTTAACTTGATAAGGATTGAGTTACCACAGCCAAGCTCGATACCCTCCCGCAGTCTCTCTGTATTTGTAACGAAGAGGTCATCACCAACTAACTGCACCTTGTCACCAAGCTCAGCAGTCAGCTTCTTCCAGCCTTCCCAATCCTCTTCATCAAGGCCATCTTCAATAGAGATAATAGGGTACTTGTCAACTAACTTCTTCCAATGCTCGATAAGCTCATCTGATGTGTATACTGTTCCGGCCTTAGGAAGCTTGTACTCACCAACCTTGCCTGTCTTCCACTCTGATGAAGCAGCATCCATAGCGATCTTGAAATCACGTCCCGGCTCATATCCTGCCTTCTTAACAGCCTCAAGAATTGTCTCGATAGCTTCCTCATCCGAAGCAAGGGCAGGGGCAAATCCACCCTCATCACCTACAGATGTAGCAAGCCCTCTCTCCTTAAGGATTGAAGCAAGGGCGTGGAATACTTCTGCACACCATCTTAAGCACTCCTTGAATGATGGTGCTCCAACAGGCATTATCATGAACTCCTGAACATCAAGTCCTGATGAAAGGGCATGGCATCCACCATTTACAATATTCATCATAGGTACAGGAAGCTTATTTCCGCTTATTCCACCAAAGAATCTGTAGAGAGGGATATCAAGTGCATTTGCAGCAGCTCTTGAACAGGCAATAGATACAGCAAGGATCGCATTTGCACCAAGCTTTGTCTTACCCTTAGTTCCGTCTGCGTCCATCATTGCCTTATCTACAGCATAGATATCAGATGCGTCCATGCCTGTAAGCACCTGATTGATAATTACGTTGATATTTTGGACAGCCTTTGTAACACCCTTGCCGAGATATCTTGACTTGTCGCCATCTCTGAGCTCCAATGCTTCAAATTCACCTGTAGAAGCACCTGAAGGTGCTGTTCCTCTTCCGATAGTTCCATCCTCAAGATAAACCTCAGCCTCAACTGTCGGATTACCTCTTGAATCCAGGATTTCTCTTCCTACAACCTTTGTAATCTTTAAACTCTTCATTATACTGTTTCCTCCTTATTATATGACACGTCTCACAAGTGATGGCGTGCTTTCACCTTCTTCTGACGTCATTCCTTTTGCCACGACAAATGACCGGTTCTGACGTTTCTCTGCAAATTCGCTTGCATAGTTAGTCTATCCTAACTAAATAAATAATTCAATATTTCATAATGATAATATTTACCGATACATGATATTTATGTGGGGGTGCTTGAAGATTTTTTATTTTATGATATGTGGCAGGATATTTTCATTTGATCAATTAAATTTTGGTTACTACTGACATCATGCCTTTTATAATAGAAAAGAATATGATACAATATCTGACAGGCACAGTTTATTGCCCGGTCGTTTATGTGCGTTGGCATCATGCAGGTGGGGCCGGCAGATTTTAAGGAGGTTATGGAATTATGAAGGATAATTTTAAAGAAAAATATGACAATGTTGTTAAGTACTTAAAGGCAAATGTTCTTACTGACAAGGAGCTCTGTCTCACAGTTCTCTGTTCTTTCCTTGCCGGTGTTATCGTTGGAATGGTTGCTTCACCTAAAAAGGCAGCTAAGAAGTCCTGCAAGTGCAAGTGTACCCCTGAAATCGAAGACTCAGAGGAAGAATAAAATATAAGTTTATATAACAGTATATGAAAAAATTGCAGCTCTAACTTAAAGTATACAAAAGGCCATCATCCAGGGACTTCTGTTGAAAGTCTCCCGTATGATGGCCTTTTTGTTAAAGCAATGAGGAAAATGCGACATACTTGTATGATCGCATTTGGCGACTGCTAATCAGCAGATAAAACCTTTGCTGACATATGCACATCCATCACTTTCTCTTGCGTTTATGCCTGAAGGATTTCTTGCGGACACGCTTTTCCGGGTGCTGCTCCTGTCTGTATCGCTTAATGCTCTCGGCAATAGTGTTATAATCCCTCTCAAACAGTTCATCACTTATCAATGTATCCAGAAGAGGTCGTGGAATCTTCTGTACTATTGCTTCCCGGACAAAGTCCTTGCTCTTTGCCTTATACACCGGAAGCTTACATATTTCCTGTATATGGGCAAGTTCAGGTCTCCACAAGAGTCTTATCTTATTTTTTATATCACACTTTGGATTAAGCTGTGGGTCTCTTATCTTATAGATATCAATCTTTTCATCAATTATCTCCACTGAGATCAATCCCCAGTATTCAGGAATATGTTCTGCAGCACTTGCTGCATGGGTACTTCCAACCACAAGGATATTATAGTCAAAGAATTTGTCATAATCCTTTATCTGTCCCTCCAGCCTTGTGTATGTATCCGCGTCGCTTTTTATCTCAATTCCGGTGATAGACTCCGGGCAGATCATCACCACATCCGCCCTGGACTCCCCCATATTCTTCTCTTCTATTATCCTTATCTTTCCATGAGTTTCTTCAAGATAATCAAATAACGGGTCCCTTATGTCTTTATCGTGCAGCATGTTGTATTCCTTCTTATTTATTTGCATTTACCATAATATAATCATGATTTATGCTTCTAAAAAAGAGGCATCTGTACAGATGCCTCTTTCTGTTAAACCTTCCACTCAAACGGCAGTAACTCTCCTGGATGATTGTATCATCCTTATATAGCTTATGCAACATCTGAAACATATTGCACTTACTTTCACATACTTTTACCTATGTTTTATCAGATACAACTAATTTTTCAAGTCCGAGTTATAAGTATCGCTTTACTGAATTTTATTTATAATAATTTTCTATAAAATAACCCTCACAAACAGTGTCACCACCATTTGCAAGGGTTATCATAATTTCAGAAATTTATATGTGAAGTTTGCTTTACACTAAACATTCATCTGCTTTGCTACCTCTGCAGCGAAGTCCTCATTCTTCTTTTCCATACCTTCGCCAACTTCAAAACGAACAAACTTAGCGATCTTGAGGTCTGCGCTTACTGACTTAAGGTATGCAGCAACTGTCTGCTTACCATCCTCAGCCTTAACGTAAACCTGATCAAGAAGACAGATTTCCTTCATCTGCTTAGAAATACGTCCCTCAACAAGACCTGAGAAGATCTTATTTCCTGAGATTTCTTCCTTGTCAGCACATGCGATCTCTGCTAACTGAACCTTAGCTTCCTTTGAAAGGAAGTTTGGTAAGTAGTTCATGTTTGACTTGTGCTCTTCATATAAAGCTACATCCTCTGCACTCCATACACCTGCAACAGCCTTCTCAAGCAGCTTTGAAAGAACTGGCTTTGGAAGTGAGAATGGATCGTTTAATGCGCTGTCGATTGTGATCTCTCTGATCTTAGCAAGTTCATCTGCTGAGATCTCATCTCTTGAGATGTACTGTGGATTCATAGCTGCAATCTGCATTGCGATGTTTGTAAGAGCTTCCTTAGCTGCGTCGCCTGAAGCACCGTTACCTGCTACAAGAACACCGATTCTTCCGCCGCCATGGATATATGAAGCAACAACATCTGCTGAAACCTTCTCAAATCTTCTGATAGATATCTTCTCACCGATCTTAAGGATCTTATCATCAAGATCAGCCTTCATGTCAAGGATTGAAACAACATCCTCACCGTCTCCGGCCTTATCAACATCTACTGTAAGTGCCTTATCTGCAACTGCCTGTACGAACTCCTGGAATACTTCGTTCTTAGCAACGAAGTCTGTCTCTGAGTTAACCTCAACAACAACTGCTGTATTTCCATCGATTGCAACCTTTGCAATACCCTCTGCTGCAATTCTTGCTGCCTTCTTCTCAGCCTTAGCAGCACCGCTTTTCTTGAGTACTTCTACAGCTGCGTCCATATCACCATTAGTCTCTGTAAGTGCCTTCTTACAATCCATCATACCGGCACCTGTGAGCTCTCTTAACTCTTTTACCATGCTTGCTGTAATAGCCATCGTAATAACCTCCAAATAAATCTAGTATTTATATTAAAATATTATTCTTCTGTTGCAACTTCTTCAGCTTCTGTCTCGGCGTCTTCTACATCTGCTGCGTCTGCACCCTGCTGAGCCTCGATAACTGCGTCTGCCATCTTTGATACGATAAGCTTAACGGCTCTGATAGCGTCATCATTACCTGGGATTACATAGTCAAGCTCTTCCGGATCACAGTTAGTATCTGCAATACCAACAAGCTTAATACCAAGTGAATGAGCCTCCTGGATACAAATTCTTTCCTTCTTAGGATCTACAACAAAGATCATGTCAGGAATTTCCTTCATGTCCTTGATACCACCAAGGTTCTTCTGAAGCTTCTCCATCTCCTTCTTAATCTGGATAACTTCCTTCTTAGGAAGAACATCAAATGTGCCATCCTCTTCCATAGTTTCATACTTCTTAAGTGTAGCAATTCTTGTCTGGATTGTCTTGAAGTTTGTGAGCATACCACCTAACCATCTCTCGTTTACATAGTACATACCACAACGCTCTGCTTCGCTCTTGATTGAATCCTGTGCCTGCTTCTTTGTACCAACGAAAAGGATCTTGCCACCGTTAGCTACACAATCACCGATTGCATTGTAAGCATCGTCAACCATACCAACTGACTTCTGAAGATCAATGATGTAGATACCATTACGCTCTGTGTAGATGTATGGCTTCATCTTAGGATTCCATCTTCTTGTCTGATGTCCGAAATGTACACCTGCTTCTAATAACTGTTTCATTGAAATAACGCTCATTTTCTTTACCTCCATGGTTAAAATCTTCTGCCGGTATCATCTCTTTGGACCACCCGAGCTATAGGCACCACGCCAACTATCAACCAGCATGTATATTATTTATTTATGGGCAGAAATATCCTGTATTTCCACTCACGCAAAGTCGATTGTAACACAAGTAAAAGTGTGAATCAAGCATTTTTTTGCTGCAGCAGCAAAAAATCCCCCCAAAACAGATCTCTGTATGAACAAAACCTGTTCCGGAAGGATTTTATCATTTCCACATTCTTATTTATTTGGGTTTTATACCATTTAAAGTGTCTATACCATTATAATGTCTATACTTTTATAACATCTATAACTTTATAATGCCTGTAACTTTTTTTATGCTTACATTTTTCGCAATCAACTTTAGATTATTTATAGCTTGAAGAGGTGATCATCGCCACAATGGTATCATAATCCTCTGTGCCGTCGAATGTGTATTTGCCTGGGATTATGGAACCTACAAGACCCTTATTACTTAAATATGAATAAAAATCCTGCGCACTCTTTACCATATTGATACCTGCCAACAGCTTACATACATCCATTGCCGTCATATCCTTAGTTACTGTGATAGTGCCACCCTTCTTTGTTGCGTCATCACCCGGATCATTCTTGTCTCCCTGCATATCTTCTGTCGTAGGAGTTCCTGATCCATTTCCCGAACCATTACCGGAACCTGAACCGTTGCCACTACCGGTACCCTGTCCGTTGCCACTACCTGAGCCGTCTCCACTACCGGTACCCTGTCCATTGCCGGAACCTGAACCGTTGCCGTTTCCATTGTCAGCACTCTGTCCATCGCCCGAACCGCTGCCATTTCCATTGTTGTCACCCGGTGTAACTTCGGCCCCGGCTTCTGATGAGTCCGCCTGGTTTGTGTTATCCTCAGATGAAGCCCCTTCCGTGCTTCCCGCCTGGCTGTTATCAGCATCACCATCTGCTGCCTGAGAAGAATTTTCCGTAACAGCTTCCGTTATAGTATTATTCTTGTTTACTGTGGAACTATCGCCTGTGGGCTTCTGTGTCTGAAAAGTAACCATCATAACCATCGCACCGATTATAAGTCCACATCCAAGTCCTCTAAAAAAATATCTCTTCCTCATATCATTCTCCTTGAGTATTGAACTTCAGTCCATTAAAAATTTGCATGTCTTGAATTTCAGACCAATTATCTCTTCTTAAGCTTGTTAATTACTGTTCTTGCTTCTCCGACACCTATGCCAAGTTGATTTGCAATTTCAATAATGTCCATTCCCTGACCGTATAACCTTGCGACCTCCTTGTTTGTGTCCTTCATATCATCCCAGATAGGCTCTGCCTGCTTAGGTGCCCTGTCCTTAATTTCTGCCTCAGGCTTAGTCTTTGCTGCCTTTGGTTTTCTTCCGCCCCTTTTTCTTGGAACAGTTTTCTTAGGCTCCTCAGCCCCCGCACCATTTCCTGCAGTGCTAATTTCTTTACCAGCGTCCTTTTTATCAGCCTGTTCTTTATCGGCATCTGACTTGCTGTCTGGTTTTTCTGTATTTCCAGTTTCCTGCCTTTTAGGTGCAGCAGTCTCCTCTGTCACACTCTCAGCCAGGATCTCTGTTTTATCAGTTTCATTTTCCCTGTCTGCGTCCCCTGCAAATGCACTCCACTTTCCGTCATTACCCATATCTGCATTATCATGTCCCACTGTGTCACTCTGTACTGCCGGCTCATCAGCCTGAGCAGCTGCTTTATTTTCCTGAACTGCTGCTTCACTCTTATTTGCATTTACATTAGTCTTTTTCTTTTTTCTCCTGCGTGAATTTTTCTTTACTGCAGGCTTTGTGACCTCTGTTCCATCTACACTTCCGACATTCTTCTCTGCTGCATTTTCAGCCTTATCACCGGAATTGTTACCCGCTGCATTTTCGGCTTTATCTGCAATTCCGTCATCACCTGCTTCATGATCTGCGGAAGCTGCAGATACGTTCTCTGAATTATTTTCTTCTTCCTTAGCAATACCTTCTGCATCAACACTTTCACTGCCGTTACCCTCTGTTGCTTCAGCCTCATCCTTTGAAACATCACCGGTCTGTGCTGCTGTGCTTTCATCCTTTGCCATGCCAGCCTCTGTTGCAGTGATCTCACTTTCTGTATCAACATCTTCTGTTGCAGACACCTCATTATCTGCGGAAGTCTCAGTCTCTGTCTCCTGGTCAGCTTCCTCGCTGTACTCAACAGGTGCAGGTCTCTCTTCGTCTGAGCTGTAAGAGTCATATGCCTCTGAAAGGCTCTTGTTAATATAGCTGATCATATTTTCCTTAGCCTTCTCTGAAAGCTCATCAGTACACTTCTCGATCTCGTCCCTGATCTCCTGCTCCTGCTTCTTCTTTGTATCTTCACTGTAGCTTCTGATAGCTTCCTTATGCTGCTCAATAAGCACATCATTAAATTCCTGCATTCTTCGTTTGAACTCTTCTGAGCTCTCGTTAAATTCCTGATCTTCCTTCTTGTAATCGTGAGAATCAAGTATGAAAAAGCTCACAATAACGATAATTACACCTACGATCAATGTTACAATACCAGCTGCCATATTCTTTATCTCCTTGCAAATAAATATTTTACAACCAAATTTTTATCTAAATATCAAATATATCTTTTCAACCACTATACCCTACATAGTTTTGTGAGTTTATATTTTTATGAGTTTTTATTTTCTCAGCCTTCATATTTTTATCTTATAAACCCTTATGCCTTCTTAAGCTCATCAAAAACCACATCATTCAAAACTCTGATATAGGTTCCCTTCATTCCAGAAGACCTTGCCTCAATGACTCCTGCACTCTCAAACTTTCTAAGAGCATTTACAATTACCGATCTTGTTATGCCAACGCGATCTGCCACCTTACTGGCAACAAGTATTCCCTCATCCCCCTTTAACTCTGAGAAGATATGCTTTATTGCCTGAAGCTCTGAAAATGACAGTGTGTTGATGGCTGACTTGACGATAGCCACCTTTCTGTCCTCCTCGGCATTTTCCTCGTTTAACGCTCTCATCATCTCAAGTCCCACAACTGTAGTTCCATACTCACCGAGAATTATATCATCTATGTCATAATCACTGGCGATCCTGTACAAGAACAATGTACCGAGTCTCTCTCCCGCAATATCTATAGGAAGAAGAAGACCTCTGTACTGGTCAATGTTATGTCCATCAAATCCAAGTGTTGTCAGGTTTACATTCTCCTTTGTGGATAGAACGAGCAATAGCCGCTCATTCAACATGGAATCAATATGTAAACCAACCTTTCCCTCTATAAGCTCTGTAATCTCAGGTATATCTGCCCTGTTTTTTATGCCCAGAACCTTACCTTTCTTGCTTATTACCAACACATTTGATGTCAATATATCACTTAAAACATCGCAAATATCGTTGAAAACAACCTTATGCGAGTTATTATTGTGCAATAATTTATTGATTTTTCTCGTTTTATCTAACAACTGAACACTCATCTATTTCCCTCCGGACCAACGCAAAAAGAAGCTGTTTTTGCCTCTAAAAATCTCGACTATTTGGCATTGTAGCACAAAGTTATGTGAACTACAATAACCAATTTTGACAAAAATCGGATTTCATAAGAAAAAAACAACTTCTTATAAGTTCTGTAATTATTCTGTAATTATTGTTAACTTAATTTGTATTTTAAGTAATTTTTAAGCCTCTTCCTTAGGCGCGTCACAGGTGTATCCGCACTCATTATTGGCACATAAAAGCTTCTTTCCCTTTATGAGCATATAGCTTCCGCACTGTGGACACTTCTGCTTCGCCGGTCTGGTCCACGACATAAAATCACACTCCGGAGCATTTGTACATCCGTAGTAACGTCTACCCTTCTTGCTCATCTTTATGACAACATCTCCGGTCTTGCACTTAGGACATGTAACACCTATCTTCTCATAAAAAGGCTTTGTACATTTACAATCCGGAAAGCCCGGGCATGCTAAGAACTTTCCGTGAGGACCATACTTGACAACCATGTTCCTGCCGCACTCGTCACAGATCTCGTCACTGACTTCATCCTGGATATCAATCTTCTCAAGATCCGCCTCTGCCTTCTTAACCGCATCATCGAGATCCGGATAGAAATTTCTCACAACAACCTTCCAGTTGATAGCTCCCTCACCGATGGTATCAAGCAGTGACTCAAGATTTGCAGTGAAGTTAACATCAACTATAACAGGAAATGCCTGCTCCATAATATTATTTACCGCTTCGCCGATCTCTGTTACATAAAGCTTCTTATTCTCCTTGGTGATATATCGTCTTGCAAGGATCGTTGAGATAGTCGGTGCATAGGTACTTGGTCTTCCTATTCCCTTCTCCTCAAGAGTCTTTACAAGAGACGCCTCTGTATATCTGGCAGGCGGCTGTGTAAAATGCTGCTTATCCTCAATAGCTGTGATCTTAAGGACATCTCCCTCCTTCAGCTCATTAAGACCTCTGATATTCTCTGACTTTTCCTGATCCGGATTATATACTGCCATAAATCCGTCAAATGCCAGCTTGGAGCTTGAAGCCTGGAGATTTTGTTCTCCGGCAACAGCCTTAACCGTTCTGGTCTCATAAACTGCATTTGCCATTCTACTGGCAAGGAATCTGTTATATATAAGCTGATAGAGTCTGTACTGATCTCTTGAAAGCTCATCCTTTATCTTCACAGGTGACAATGTGATGTCTGTAGGTCTTATCGCCTCATGAGCATCCTGTATCTTTTTGCCGCCCTTATCCTGCCTGCCGTTTCCATCCTGTGTCTCAATATATTTCTCGCCGTAATTGTCACCAATGTACTTTCTTGCTGATGCGTCTGCCTCCTCAGAAATTCTTGTGGAATCTGTACGGAGATATGTGATCAGACCAATGGTGCCCTTACCCTTTATATTTATTCCTTCATATAGCTGCTGGGCAATCCTCATGGTCTTTGTGGTTGCAAAATTAAGCTTGCTGGAAGCCTCCTGCTGCAATGTACTTGTGGTAAATGGCAATGGTGACTTTCTTGTTTTCTCTCCCTGCTTTATGGACTTAACCAGCAGATCATTTTCACTGATGTCCGCAACGATCTTATTAAGGGCTTCCGCTGAGGATATGTCCTCCTTCTCACCATTTCCTGATACAAATCTGAATGGTATCTCCTTCTTTCCCTTTTCAGTCTCCGCATTAACCACAAGCGAGAAATACTCCTTAGGTATGAAGTCATTTATCTCCTTCTCCCTGTCGCAGATGATCTTTAATGCCACAGACTGTACTCTTCCGGCAGAAAGCCCTCTCTTGATCTTCGCCCAGAGCACAGGGCTTATCTTATATCCAACAAGTCTGTCCAGAACTCTTCTTGCCTGCTGGGCGTCAACAAGATTCATATCTATATCCCTTGCATTTTTGAGAGAATTTTTAACAGCCGTCTTTGTTACCTCATTGAATGTTATTCTCTTATATTTCTTATCCTGCAGCTTAAGTGCCACGGATAAATGATAAGATATTGCTTCTCCTTCACGATCGGGGTCAGTTGCAAGATAAACTTTATCCGCCTTCTTCACAGCCTTTCTGAGTGCTGTGAGGATATCTCCCTTTCCTCTTATGGTAATGTATTTCGGTTCAAAATCATTTTCCACATCTATACCCATCTGGCTCTTTGGAAGATCCCTTACATGTCCGTTAGATGCAATAACTTCATAATTTGATCCAAGTATCTTACCTATTGTCTCCGCTTTGGTAGGCGACTCTACTATTACAAGATTTTTAGCCATGCTAAACTATCCCCTTTATCGATAATACTCTGTCTGCTTTCGCAGATTTCAAACGAGACAACTATACACTATATTTTTTTTTAGTGCAAGTGTAGATTTATTAACCCTCCGCCTCTAAAACAGGATAACACCCAGAATTGCCGACACTATAATAAGAATTATCGGCGATATCTTTCTGCCTGCAAGCCGCTTCGGAATCTGATCCACAGCCACTAAAACTGCAAATATCCAAACACCCATCTTATCTATTCTGAGGCTGTCTCCCACTGACGATATCCCCATTAAATTCTTCAATCCAAATATAAGTGCCGTTGAAATAATAAGTGCGATTATACATGGTCTTATGCCGTCAAGCATATGTTTTACCCCTGCATACTCCATAGCCTTCTTCATAACAGAAGAAATAAGTACTATGACCACAAACGCCGGAAGCACCACACCGAAGGTTGCCATTAAGGCTCCAAAAAATCCTCCCTTTGTTGCTCCTACGAATGTTGCCATATTCACTGCAAGAGGTCCCGGTGTGGACTCTGATATGGCAACCAGATCCATAAGCTCTCCCTCAGTAAGCCAGTTCTGTGACAACACGATATCCCTTATAAGAGATATCATTCCGTAACCGCCACCGAAGGATACGGTGCCCACCTCAAGAAAATAAAGAAAAAGCTTCAAGTATATCATGCCGCTCCTCCATCTTCCCGGTTTCTCATATTATGCAATGTTCCCACTACGACTCCAACGACTCCGCATATTAATATATAATATATACTTGAGAAGGATATTCCAAATAGTGATACAAATATAAAGGATACTGATACCACTGCAAATATGCTTACATTAAACACATTTTTCTTCATTTTAATAAACATTCTTAAGCCCGCCGACAGTATCAGGTAAACCACACACGCCTGTATTCCCTTAAATGCCGATGCCACCCAGGTTATCTGCTGGAATCTCTCATAGAAAAAAGAGATCACATATATTATTGCAAATGATGGTATACATACTGCAAGACTGGCAGCCAAAGCCCCCTTAAACCCTGCAAGCTTATATCCAAGATATGTTGCTGCGTTAATGGCAACAGGTCCCGGGGTGGACTCTGCAATGGCAGTCATATCAAGAAACTCCGACTCATTAAGCCAGCTACGTTTGTCTACGAATTCATCTTCCAGAAGGGCGATCATTGCATAACCGCCGCCAAAGGTGAAAGCACCAATTTTAAGGAAAATAAGAAATATATCCATAAGCCCTGTCTTTCTGTTTTCTGCCAACTGTGTACCCCCCTTATCTATCTTATATATATCTTCTTTATCTTATCTGCCTTTTTCATATATCATTTAGCTCTTTTATTCAAGATCATACCAAATAATATCTAACGTCAACTTTTAAAGGGGCATGAATTTCATGCCCCCTGTTTCTCAAATGTATTAACCAATAAATGTATTGTATATAGCCTTGATAGCTGTCTCGAAATCCTTGTTGTCAACACCGATTATGATATTAAGCTCTGATGAACCCTGATCTATCATTCTGATATTTATACCTTCCTTCGCAAGGGCAGTGAACAGCTTTCCTGCTGTACCGCTTGCTGACTTCATGCCACGTCCAACAACCGCCACAAGAGCAAGACCTGATTCGATCTCAACAGAGTCAGGCTCTGCAAGACGATGTATAGCTGACACAACGCTCTGCTCCTTATGGATAAATTCATCTGCATGTACAACAATGGTCATTGTATCAATTCCTGATGGCATATGTTCAAACGAAATATTATTTTCCTCAAACGCCTGAAGAACCTTTCTCCCAAAACCGATCTCTGAATTCATCATTGCCTTTGAGATAAATATAGTACAGAAGTCTTTCTTACCTGCAATACCCGTAACAACATAATCCTGCTTCTGACATGTACTCTCCACTATCCAGGTTCCATTGTCCTCAGGAGCATTTGTATTTCTGATGTTGATAGGAATACCACAATGACGTACAGGGAATATAGCGTCCTCGTGGAGAACTGACGCACCCATGTATGAAAGCTCACGGAGCTCTCTGTATGTGATATACTTGATAGCCTTTGGATTAGGTACTATACGTGGATCTGCCACAAGGAAGCCTGATACATCTGTCCAGTTCTCGTAAACATCAGCACGACATGCCTTAGCCACAATAGAGCCTGTAACGTCTGAACCGCCACGGGAAAATGTCTTTACATTTCCATCCTTGCCCATTCCATAAAATCCCGGAATTACCGCACGCTCATTTTCCTTAAGTCTCTGTCCAAGCGTCTTGTATGTTTTATAATCATTAAGGTTGCCTTCTGCATTGAAGAAAATAACCTCAGCGGCATCAATGAATGTTATGCCAAGATAAGCCGCCATGATCTTACCGTTTAAGAACTCACCTCTTGATGCTGCATAATCCATAAGAGGCTCTGCAGTAAGCTTCTCTGTGATCTCCTCGAAGTCCCTATCAAGACTAAAGTCAAGTCCAAGTCCTGTGATTATCTCGTCATATCTTGCCTTAATGGCAGCCATCTCACCGGTGATATCCTCACCCTTGCTTGCTGTCTCATAAGCGTGGAGCAGCATATCAGTAACCTTTGTATCTGCTGAATTTCTCTTACCCGGAGCAGATGGAACCACATAGACACGGCTCTCATCGGCACGGATTATATTACCAACCTTTTTAAACTGTTCAGCACTGGCAAGTGAACTACCGCCAAATTTAACTACTTTCTTCATATCGTTCCCTTTCATTGAAAAGTCTCTCATTTTTTACCTATTACATAATAGACAAAAACCCTGCAAATTACAACTTTTTTTTAACTTTTATCTGTTTTTTACAGTAATACCGCCAATATTCTACATTTTTTATACCAATGTATAATACCCTCCTGATACATTCATAATAATTCCCCGCCCCTCAAGTCCGTATACAATATCAAGCAGCTTTCCCGTGGCAAATCCTGTTTTTGCACACAATTCCTCCATGTGAACAGGTTCTTGCTTTATGAATGACAACAGCAGCTTTTCATCCTCCGTGAGATCTTCTCTGAAAGCCTTTATCTCATTGTCTGTTTTTTTCCCTGTCACACCCACTTTTTTGATAATTCCATTTAAATTCTGCACCTTATTGTTTTTTGCCGTTATAGCAATTTCTTTTTTTATCTCGGTTTTCTCTTTGTCAAAGAAGCCTATAAACAATTTATTCTCCCCTGCCATATTCTCTATGATATCTTCCGCCCCAGTGACACATGCCGCCCCCTGCTTTATAAGATTGATACACCCGAGACTCCCGGTGTCTGTGGCTCTTCCGGGAACGGCATACACATCCTTTCCCTGCTCCAGTGCCTGATCAGCAGTAATAAGTGAACCGCTTTTCGCCTTTGCTTCCACCACCAGCACTCCATCCGACAGCCCGCTTATTATCCTGTTTCTTAGAGGAAAATGATGTCTCACAGGCTCCGTACCCGGCGGGTATTCCGATATGACAACTCCCTGTTCATACATTCTATTAAAAAGCTTCCTGTTTTCTGCGGGATATATCTTATCTATCCCGCAGCCAAGAACTCCTACAGTTAAAGCTACACTATCCGACACTTCACTTAGAGTGTAGCCGCTCAAAATTTTTGACAAAACTTCTCAAAACTTTTGACAAAACTTTTCGGGAAATATTTCCGGTATTTATAAGCACGAAACGGAGGGAAAAACCCTCCGCTTTTTTGACAATAATTTTGTGAATAACGCCTACTTTTCAGCAGCGGCTTCATCCTCATCTTCACACTTGGCAAGTTCCTCTTCCAAGGCTCCAATCTCATCACGGATGACCTGTCTCTGTTTGTGGAGTTCCTGAAGGTCATAAGGTGACTCCATCCCAAGGGTAGAATACTCAATACACTTGGCAATCTTCCAGTCCCCAATATCAGACTCCTGACATGAGAGCTTGGTCTTCAGGTCTCTTATTTTCTGCTCTATCTCATTTTTGCTCATTTTTGTTTTGCTCATCTCTGTGTCCTCCTTCAATAAATGGATGGATAAAAAGCTCATCAAAGAGCTTATCCATACTCTTGACTACATTGTATGAGTCGTAGTGGCTCACACCGCCCTTCCATGAGGCATAGGCACATCTCACATCATCAAAGGACATCTCCCCGGCATCCATGAGCTTCCGGAACTTCTTCAGCTTTCTCCGCATCCTTGTGACAGAGTCCTTGCTGATACGTTCCTGTACCTTTCCTGTCTCTGTTAGGTTATATTTGATTTTAAGGAATGTGAAGCCATGTGACAGTTTTACTATCTGTGTTTTCTTTGGATTGATAAAGAGTCCTAGCTCATCACATATCCCTTGTATGTCATTCAGGAGCCCCTTCAGGTACTCCTTATCTTCATGGATGATATAGATGTCATCCATATACCGCCCATAGTATTTCATGCCCTTCACAATCTTGCAGTAGTTGTCTATCCTTGTCGGATAGTATACTCCGGATATTTGTGATATTTGACTTCCAATACCCACGGACTTTCTCATGTACTTTTCGCCTGTCAGCTTTGCCTTATCAATTTGAGCATGTTCCAAGGCGTTATACAGCGTTTTCATACAGTTAGCATATTCTTCATCAGTCATGTAGGAAACATCCACCCTGAAGGTATCTATGAGCTTCTCAATAAAGCTCATTGTCTCCTTATCACCAATCTTTTTCCGCATTTCCTTTATCAGACCATCATGGACTATATTGTCAAAGAATTTGCTAAAATCAATCAGTAATACATACCCTTCATTGCTCTTGTGTTTCCGGTAGAACTTGTGAAGATGTGTGCTCAACCGTTTCCTTGCAAAATGGATACCCTTGCCTTCCATGGAAGCACCATTGTCATAGGTCAGGTACTTGGAGAGCTCTGGGACAAGCACATTGTCACAGACTGACCTCTGTACCACACGGTCAGAGATGTGCATTGACTTAATATGCCTTGTTTTTCCCCTCTCATGCAGCTTGAACTCATAGAAGTCCTTCTGCTCATAGGTTCCATCCTTCAGCTCCTTTTGAGTTTGGTTGATATTCCTCAAAAGGTTCATTTCATACCGCTGTACTGACTCTTTCCACGCTGTTCCCTTCTTTGACTTGTTAAAGGCATCAAGCAGGGAGTTGGCATCATATACAGACTCCATATCATTCATAGAGCTTCACCTCGTTTCTAGCACCAACTGACGTATCAGGGTGCATCAAGATGTTCCCTCATCCTCCCTCTATCAGAAGATGAGCTTCTTTACCTTTCGGAAGGACAAGCTTTCCTTTCCTGTATCGTATATCGGCACATAGCCTACACTTAGTATACATACACGAAATCGGGCGGACTCCACCATCCCCGGCGGCGTTGTTATTATTACTATTACCATTATTGTTACAATTAGCAAACGCCGCCGCCGACACCACAGCACTCAACGGTGGAAAAGTCTCTTGATACAAAGCTTGCCCCGGATAATTATACTTGTTTTTCAGCCTTTTGGGAAGCACCTTCTTTCTGTGCTTTGGCTGCTTCATTCTCCCTGATTTTCTTCAGGATTTTGTTGTCACTCTTTCTCCATCCCTTCAGGAGGGCTATCTCCTTCTCAATCATTTCCACATATCGGATATACTTCTGTGCATCCACCGGGATGATGGATATAATGTACTGCATCTCCTGAAGGAGCTGCTCACAGTTTCCTATGGCATGATTTTGGAAGTTTCTACGGTCATAGAACTCACTCTCACATACTGGATATATCGTATTTGCCTGTGTGATGTTCATTATCATGTTGTGGAGAATATTCATTATATTATTCCTCATCTTATCTATGAGCCATGCCGGATATTCCTCTATTATCGTGGCTTTCATTTCATACTTCTCCACAATCTCCCGAAACTTCTGCTCATCCTCCGGCTCCATTCCCGGCACCCCATACAATGACTTGACACTCCTCACTTTGTCCTTGATGCCAAAGTCCCGGAGGAGCAACATTGTGATTTCTCTCCGGAGCATTATAGCATTATGATAGAACTCCAAACTGGATACACTTCTTTTGTTCTTCAGAACGCTCAACCTATTTCCTCCTTCCGGTCATCTGCCCCCATACAGGGGGCAGATTAAAGATTAACCGATACAGAAATACGGGCGGACTCCACCATCCCCGGCGGCGTTGTTATTATAACTATTACCATGATCGCCACAATAAGCAAACGCCGCCGCCGACACCACAGCACTCAACCAATACCACCATCCACTTCCGTTATGTCCAAGTCCTGCTACCTTCAGGTTAGGAGCTAACCGGAACAACGGGAACTGAATATTGTCACATCCTGTATCATAGAATGATGAACTAAGCACTGTGGAACCATATACCTGTATCTCACTCATCAGTTTAACCAAGCAATCCTTCCATTCCCATGAGCTTGCATATCCTGTGATGCCTGCTCCTGCGTTTGAATTGCCTGTTGTAGATACTGCTGTTGTCAGCAATTCTCTGTGACTAAGTATATGATTATTTAATGCTGTTTGCAAGGCTGCTGCATATACAGGAAGAACCGTTTTATACATCTTAGAGCCTACATACCCACCTGTTGTCACATTTGTATCATTCATAACTGATTTTGTCTTGAAGCAGTCCTTCGGTACAATCACAGCATGATGTTTTGTGAAGGCTGTATCTCCATTATTCCAAAATACATCAAAGCCTGCCAAGATACATCTGACTGTCTCGGCACCACCCAAGCCTGTAGTGATGCTTATGTCAAAATAATCACCCACATACAAGTCCTTAAAGGTTCCTGCACTGATACGCTGACATATTTCATCCACCGTATACACATTTGTCAGGTTCTTCCCTCTGTAGATGGAATTATGAGCTGCTGCACTGTCAGAAAAGACATTGATGAACTGCTCATTGAGGTATTTGTCATTGTCAAGGAGCTGCTGATGTCTCACATTCCACTCATCATAGTGTGCCGGAGTTGTCCTCTCCATTGCTGTCATCTCAAGGACAAGTTTCGGATGCTCTGCTGCTGTTATATTTGCCATTTTCTTCTTCCTCCTTAATAGTTGTCTTCAATGGTGAATGTCACCTCTGTCTCATCCTTACCTTTTGCAAGGAAATTAGAGAACGCCACCACATCTCCATCCTCATCAATGAGTGCCATCTCACTGATGAATGTACCAACAAGCTCATCTTCCTCAAGCTTGATGGTATACTCATAGGATGTATCTGAAGTCTTGGTTGATGAAGTATAAGGCTTTCTGACCACCTCTTTCTTCAATGCTACATTCTCCGCAAGTGGTACTATCACGGTACCATCTCCATTGACACCGCCGGAACCAAGTGCAATGTGTGTTATCTTTGCAACCGTTCCGGTTGTATGGCTTGCTTCAGCCATCTTTTTTCTTCTGATTTTGGTTATCACGCTTTTTGTTGCCATTCTACAATACCTCCGTTTTTTGCCAAGCATCTATTATCTTGGAACCATCAAGGCTCCATGTTCCATCAAGGAAGATGAGGTTGTGCTCTTCATGCCATATCACCCTGAACTCCCTTGTATGTTCTACACCAAAGCTGTATGCCTGCTTGGTGGTGTATTCTGTCCTCTGTGCATCCATGAGCCGGGAGCCTGTCAGCTTCCAAAGCCCGTTGAGCTTCAGATAATCAAAATAGTCAATGACCATCCGGTACTGCTCCAATGTCTTCCTGATACTGTATGCCTCCTCACAAGGCTGCATCCTGTACCGCTGCTTCATTAGCAGCTTCTCTTCATGCTGATGGCGGAATGTTGTGCTCCATCTCATTTCTCTTGGAGACATCTGTGCATCCACCACATAACTTCCATCTGTTGTCCATGAGCCATCTGTCTTCAGGTATTCAAAATAGTACATCCTGAAGCTGTATGCCGCCTTCAGGATGGCACTCTCTACCATCCGGCAGGCATAATTGTATGCCATAACTGCAAGCCCGGCTTCATGGAGCTCATAAAGGCTCTCATATCGGTATCCTATCCGGGTACCAACGGGAGTCATCTCTGCATCAAGCATATAGCTCCCATCCAGTTTCCACATTCCATCAAGCTTCCTGTAGTCATAATAGAATAGATGCTTCTTATACAGTACCTCAAGGAAGTTTCCTGTGTGTGGCTGCCTGATGCTCAAGTTATACTTGAAGAAGTAGTTGTCCTTTGCACCCACCTCTTTCCACTTCCTGACGGTCTTCCGCATAATGTCAAAACTGATAGGATGCTCCTCATCCGCATCCATCACAATTACTATGTAGAACTCCGCCCATCTGTTTTCAATGGTATCAGACTCCAATGTCCGGCTCCCATCAAGGAGCCAACTTCCATCAAGTGTGAAATGGGAAAAGCCTGTCAGGTCATTTGCTCTCACAAGAACCGGGGAAGTATATCCAAGAGTCCTCACCGCAAGCAGCACTCCCTCATTGGTACCTCCAAGCTTGCATATCTCCTCATACATGGCTATCCTTGAGCGGAAGTTCTCTGGATGTTCTCCTTCATACCGGGTGAGCCTTCTATCAGCTCCATGTACCGGGAGCATTTCATGGCTGCATGTAGCAACCATTCCCTCATCCCTTGCCCGGAGTATGTCTTCCTTTGCTTCATCAAACCTCTTGCCGAACACCCGGCAAAGGATGTACCACTTATTCAGTGCTTTCTTCAGCTTCTTCAGAGGAGTAGTGAGCAGATACCACATGTATTCAATAAAGTTCTCTATCATGGCGGCATCACTCCTTCCCCCTTGCACTCTGTACTACGTTCCGGACAGTCACATTGATGTCTCCTGCCATGATGACCTTGTCCTGTTCAAGAACCATGTCATCAGACGGTTGCAAGATGTCTGTCTTCCTGTAGTTATCAATCTTTGTACTAAGCACTTGGATGATGCTGTCCCTGTATAGGGTATTCATTTCTCCCCTTGTCAGAGCCATCATGTCCTCAATGAGTTTTGTTGCCTGTGCATCCACTCCATCCGTTGCCGCATCTTCAGCAAGGTATATCACAAGCTCAAAGTCCTGTCTCACTACTTCACTGGACTTCACAAGATAGTCCTCATAGTTTCCCTTCAGCGGCTCAATGGCTTCACCCACCTTTCTTATCAGCTCCGGAGAAGCTTCTCCTGCTGCACCTGTGACAATCACATCCACTGTGCCCTGACCTCTTGGATGCTGTGCATCAATCCGGGCATCCAGTACACCGGGTACAGCCTTTGCAGCGTTCCGGAGCTTCTCTTCTATGGTTCGTGTTGCAAGCTCCGCCCATGAGCTCATACATCTGTCACGGAGGTCTTCAAGGTCTTCCTCTTCAGCTCCTTCCTCAAAGAGCCAGTCATCCTCATTTGTCACATAGTCCACACCATCAAGGTGTATCATGGATATGGTTATTCTTCCCGGTGCTATATTGTAATAGGTTCCGGTAGCTTCAGCCTCCACAAGCACTCTTCCTACAGGTTCCCCGGCATCAATGACCGTATTCTCACAGCAATAGAACTTCAGCTCATTGCCTCCGGCATCCGGTTCTGTTTTGAAACAATGTCCTTTTGTTACCTGAAGAGCATTGTTGTATTCACTCCTGTATATGCTCACATAACCTCTTGCTGCCTTTGCCTCCTTCTGCTGTTTGGAATAGTCGGCAGCCTTAATCTTCAGCCAGTCTCCTTCAGCATGTTTGATGAAGCATCCATTCACGATAGTACGGGCAAGCTCTTTCAGCTCTATGTATATGGTCACAAGCATCCGGCAAAGGTGATAGAAGATGCCGCCCTTTTTGAAGTTCGTTATAGGAAAGCCTTCACCCTCAAGCTCTCCCTGTACCTTTTCCATCTCCTCATCTTCATCCGGGAGAGGGATAATCTTCTCCATAATGCTCTCATCTATCATTCCACAATCACCTCCACGCCATTGCTCTCAATGTCAATGTTATATTCACTATTGCTATCTGTCCTCCGGAAGGCTATCCTGATATGGTATATATGACCGTCAAAGTTCACCGTTGTCTGTATGCTTCCGGCATCAATATAGTCCCTTTTGGACATCTTGGAACGGATACGCTGCTGTATTTCCATCTGTGTGAAGTCATCATACTCTCCCTGCATAAAGTCAAGCAGGCTCCACCCATAGCTTGCATCCCCTTCCTCATCCTCATAGAAGAGCTCACCCTCTTCTGTCATTGCCTCATTCTTAATATCCTGAAGCCAACATTCATCATCCGATACAAGGGCTGTGTCCCCGTTCCCGTCTGATACAGGCTGACCATCTTCATCAAGCATGATGTCTACATCATTTGCACCTGTTATCTGCATCAGAAGCACCTCCCTATGATATAAGGCTTGCACTCACCATACATGAGCACGATTGCCACAATCTCATTCTTCAGGACAGGTATGTCAGTTTTCACCTTCGGTACCTCCGGGAAGCGGATGTCAGGCTGCTTGTTTTTGTCAAGTATTTTGAGAGTTGCTTCATACAGCTCTCCGTTCTGTCTCACAGATACCACCTTTGCATATAAGCCGGGCGGATACTGCATGTGTGGATAGTTCTCTTTTATCTGATTTTGAAGCTCCTGCTCCACAAACATCTTCATCATGTCAGACATCCTTCTCACCTCCTGCAAAATAGATATACATGTGTACCGCTCCGGTATCATCACTTCTCACTATTGTCTTCTCTACTGTTACAATTCCGCTGTATTTGCTGTGCTGCACCTCAACTTCTTGGCTGTGGTGTATCCAAGGGATGGCTATTGTCTCCGCCTCCCAAAGGTCTCCGTACTTATTCAGGGACAGGATGGTCTCTCCCTCCTCAAGTACATATATCTCTTTCTGTTCTTCCTTGGTTCCCCAATAGAATACCTTTTTCTGAAAGAAGAACGGGTTCTTGATGCCCCATGAGCTGTTGACCTCTGCTATGGTATTGATACCGCTCTTTCTGTCAATGACAAAAAGGTCTTTCTTCCCATAATGTTCATCAGACAGCACATAGTCCTCAATCCCTGCACATGCCAATACATACCGGATGACATCCTGCGGCTCACAGTCTACAAAGGATGCCTTGATGGTCACTCTGTCAAGCTTCATCATGTCATCTTTTATCATTATTTCCTTCCAGTAGTCCGTGTCACCGCATCTGACATATCCATCAATCAGGCTGTCAAAGTCATCCTCATATCCAAGCTCAACGCTTGCTTCATCCATATCTTTGAACTTCAGGACTCCCTGAAGCTGTGGTGATAATTCCACCCGGCACCAGTCCATGTGAGACTCTTTGCTTGAGAAACACTCAACCTCTATACCATCCGTCACCTCATAGTCTCCTACTGTCACCCGGAACTCCGGGGATATTAGCTTCTTGTATCCCAAGCTTCTCACCTCCTGCTATTTCACAGCCGCCCTTGCTGCCTTCTTACCTCTGCTTGTGTTCCGGCTGTCCTTTGCCGGGCTTTTGCTTTTTGATTTCTTACTCTTTGACTTCTTTGTGCTCTTTTTAGTAGTCTTTTTCTTTGTGGTCTTTTTTTTCACCTTTATCCCGGCTATATCAGGAGCCCACAGTTCCAATGAAGCTATCCGTTTGCTCTCTGATATAACCTTCTTAGAGGTGAGGTTCTTGAAGTATACCTTTGTGATACCACGGACTGCACAGTCTTCATTGACTATTGGAAGAAGCTTCGGCTTGTCCTGACCATAAGGCTTGAAAAGCCGCTGCATCTCCGTGAGCTGTTCCAATGTGGTAGCAGTCTTTGTGTCCTCAAGCAGTATGTCTATCATCACCTTGGCATTTTCATAGCCTACAGGCTGTGACTTCTTGTATCTGCCCTTCTCATCCTGTGCCACATACACGCTTCCGGCTTCCTGGACCTCCACGCTTGTGACCTGACCTTCAAGATATATACCTCCAAGCTTCACTACCTTTTCCTGCACATACAGCATACCGCCTCACCTCCTATGTTGTTGCCGGAGTAGGGCTGTCTGTCCGGTTCTGTGCATCCTTCAGCTCATCTATCAGCTTGTAGAGCAGAGGCAAGTCCTTAATCTTGCTTATATCTACAGTGAAGCTAATCTGATGGATGGTGGTGCCGCCTTCTTTGCCCCATCTCTCTGATGTGTATGTCTCTTTTGTGGTTGTTGTCTTGCTTTCCTTTTCCTTTCGTACTGATGCAGCCTTTGAGGTCAAAGCACTTGTGATGTTTGCCCCGGTCTGCTGTACTGTATCACCGCTTTCTTCGTTCTCTCCTTTGACTACGCCTTTGACAATCTCTGTCATCTGCTTCCACAGTTCGGATAATGGAAGCACCGCTTCAGCTCCGGCTTCTCCTCCTCCCAAGAGGTTCCCTCCCATTGCTCCAAAGATGGTTGCTCCGTTCAGGATACCGCCTTCCTTGTACCATTGGATGGAGAAGGATGGCAATGAACCTTTTCCGCCGATACCATAAGGTGCCTGTCCACCATTTACACTAATATGTGGCAGCTTCAAGTCCGGAAGCTTCCATGAGAAATTGAAAACTCCTTTGATTTTCTCAATCGTACTGGACACTACAGACCTTGCCGCTTCAAGTTTTGATGAGAAGGCTGACTTGATACTGTCAAGAACTGAAGAGACCGTATCCTTTGCCGCCTGTATCTTATTGCTTATAGTAGAGCGTATACTCTCAAGCTTCCCACCTGTCAGATTGTTTATCACGGAGTATGCTGTACTGAAGGTACCCTGTACTCCTGTCATTGTTGCTGCTACAATTCCCTTTATGCCTCCGCCGCTTGACTGATATGCAGCCTGCATATTGGAGAGCTGTGTGCTTGCATAGTTCTTAGCTGCTAACATTCCGGATGATACTGCATTTGCCACACCGGACATCTTCTCACTGAATTGGTTCTTGATGTTTGTGAGCTTTCCGCCCGTCAGGTTGTCAATGAATGTGAACCGCTCCTTGGCATCCTCTACAGCTTTTTTACTGATGTAGTGTCTGCCAGTCCAAGCATACGGAGAAGCTTATCTGCAAGGCTGATAGTGATTGCCGGATACTCCTCCACTGTTTCCTTGAGCATGTCTCTCTGCTCATCAATGATGTTGTCAAAAGCAAAGCTCTTAGATGCCTTTGTCACAGAGTTGGACATGGTCTTCACATATCTGTCATAGGATGCTGCCTTCGGCTTCTTGAAGAGGAATGTGAACTCATCCTCTGTCTCATCATCCACCTGTACCGTTGTTACTACCGTGTAGACCTTCTCATCTGAAGCTGCATATTTCTTCTTCAGGCTCTCCACATCTGTCTTCTTCTCTGCATCAGCAGCCTTTGCCTCACAGACAAAGAACAGAGGTCTCTTGTACTTAGTCAGGAAGTCATTGGCAATCGTACACAGAGAAGCCCACAAAGCCTTGGATGATACTCCAACGATATGAACGAACTCAAACATAAGAGGGCTGTTGATGAGGCTCTCAACCGCACTGATTACTGACTCATTGCTCATAGCCGGTGATGTGGAGGAGAATGTGAAACGGTCTCCCTCCATAAAGCTGTCACCGCCTTCTGCATCCGTGAACTTTGCAGTCAGTCCGGTAGTTGCCAGTTCTGCCTCTCCGGTGATAGGTATTGTCATTTCCTCTGTGAAGGTATTTCCTCCATCCAATGAGTATCTGAAGCTTCCCTCATTGCACTCTCCGGCATCCATTACCTCAACCACAATGTCATAGGCATTGTTAGGGCTTCCCTTTACCTCAAAGGTACCGTATCCCTTTTGGTCTTCCGTGATTTTTCCAATGGTTCCGGCTGTCCCTGCTTTCACCGGGATGCAATAGATTGAGGATGCTCCCCACTCAACCGCATCAATGCAGGCATCAGCAAGAGGTGTGTTGCCAACCTTCTCCTTGATTTTCTTGGCGTTCATTGTGCCACTAATCAGGATAGGTGACTTGCTTTCCACATTGGAAATGCCGATTTTGATTGATGTCCCGGTACCCGTGGAGCTGCTTCTCCCAAGGTTCCCGTCTTCGACTTTTACATTTACATCTCCAAACATTATCCCTTTGCCTCCTTGTCTTTCTTACTCCCGTCAACCGGGGCTTTCCGGAAGGCTTCACAGGCTTCTTTGAACTCTTTCTCTTCCACCTGTCTTCCACTCTTCCATCCGTTTGCTGCCTTCGTTCCTTCAAACACCGCATCAGATACACCAAGTTTCTGCTTGAGTTCCTCAATGCTCATTAAGGATGCAGCCTGTTTTGTTTCTGCCATGATTATTCCTCCTTATCCGACAGAGCCAATGTCCATTGGCTTAATGTCTCTATCTTGATAGATACCGCCTTCAAAAGTGATGTCGAACTGTACCGCTACTTTCGCCTTCAGGATACTGTCACCCTCTTCTACCCAGTCCGCTTCACCTACCACGATATTCACCCAGTTACCATCCACATCAATTCCCTTCTTCAGGTTTTGGAGAAAGTTCTCAAGGATTTCCTCCACCTTCTCCTCTGATGTGTCCGCTATCACTACATGGAGTGATGTGCTCCTGTCCCACAGCTTCACTCTACGCTTCCGCTGCCCCTCTTGGTCTATGTATGTTTTTTTTGAGCCGGAGCGTGCGAATGTCTCACCGTTTCGCAATACTGCACCAACGTGGACTTCGTTTCCTGCCTTCAGCTTTTTCATATTGGTGTAGACCTGACTCTTGATGCCGGAGCTCTTCAGCGTTTCTATTAAGTAGTTCCTTTCCTTTACCATGTCCTACTCCTCAAAAATTTCCTCCAAGGTGTCCTTGATGTCCTGCTCATCCTCTTCACTGATACCAAAGAACGGTCTTGGTGGTATGCTTACTTTGACAGAGGCTACTCTCTTCCATTGTCCACCAATCTTGAATGTGAGGTACTTTTTATTCTTTGCTCTTATTGTCCGCTCATCACCAAATTGGTGTGTGGCAGCCCTGATGTCATTGGTACCTACTGCAAGTCCACTGTCACTCACTTCTGACCGGATGCTTGTTTTGAGCTGTGTGGTCTTGGTGAGCGTCTTGCCGCCTTCCTCCTGTGCCCGGATGGATGGCTTCCAACTTGTACCTTCCGGAGTCTTCTCCTCCGTGAAGCGTTCCACTGTGGAAGTCCTCAATCCTTCCGCTATGGAGTTCAGAACCCCACGGGTCTCAAGGTGGCTCAATCGGTTCAGGCGTTGGAGCAGCTCATCAGTATCTCCGGACATCTCTGCCCTGATTGACGACATCCCATCACCATCCTCTCATACTGTCCCTTGAGAACACCCTGCCTGAAGACTTCATCTTGAAGCCATTGGCTGCTTCGCTGCTTCCTCCTTTTTCCTCAACGCCTATGCTTATGATGCCCTTTGCCACATCAAGCAGAAACTTGATGGCTGCGTTGTATCGGTTCAGGAAGGTCTTCTCCCGGTCACTCTCATCTATACCTGTCCTTGATACAAGGTTGTATACAGATATGTCTTTTGCAAATTTGTTGATGACCTGTGGTGTCTTAGTGAAGGGAACTCTGTACCGTTTGGCAAGGTACCCGTCAATCTCGGCACAAGCATCAGATATAGCAGACTCACATAGTGTTGCAATCTTAGCTTCACGCTCCTGCTCATCTTCTATGTACTCATCTCCAATGATGACATTCTTCATATCATCCTTTATCATTTCAAGAACCTCTCCAACAGTACAGTACATTCCAATCACCTACTTCTTATCCCTGTGCCTGTGCTTCTACTTCTCCGGTAGAGCCATACGCCATCTGCCAAAAACCATATCCTGCATTGCTTCTTCCATCAGCTCCATACAGGTACTCATCCAACATGAAGACATTCTCATCAGTGTCTCTTGTTAAGGATGTGAACTTGATTTTCTTTCTAAGCTGATAGATGAAAGGCTTCAGGAAGCGGTTGGTGCAAAGAAGGAACCAATACTCCGGATGCTCTGCAAGGGCAGGCTCTACATGAAGCTTTGCTGTTCCCTTCAGCACGTTTGTGGTACCGTCAATCTGGTCTGCTTCCAAGATGAGCCTTGCTGTCTCCTCCAATGCCGGAGGTACAACCAAAAGGTCAGGCACAAGCTTCAGGCTCTTGCCCTTATCTCCCTTGATGCTCATAATGGAGCTTCTTCCTTCCATGTAGGACTCCCTTGACAGCTTCTTATTGCTTCTGTTGCTGTAGGTCGCATCACCTACCTTGTGGGCTGTATTAAAGAATGAAAGCCCGTCATAGCACTTCTCATTGAAGCCGCTCATCATAGCACCAAAGACAAGCTCATCCGGATGCAATGCAGCAGCTTCTCCCATGTTGGAGAAGAGAGGAGTATACACTCCATACTTGTCATCCTCAATGTCATCTCTCGGTACACCAATGGTCATCTCAAACTTTTTGTTCTTGATGAGGTAGTCATAAGCAGCAAGAGCCTGTACTTCTCTCTCACCAATCCACTCTCTCATGCCCGGCATCTGACCAAGCCACTTGTAATCCTGCTCTCCTGTGGTGCTCGGTACCACAGTTGCAACCTTCTGATAATTGGACTGTGTGGTATCAAAGCTCTTGTTGAAAGCTGTTGAGTATCCCACTGTAAGTCCGTGTAAATTTGCCTGATTAACAATCATGTTTCATGTCCTCCTTATACCTGTGTTATGTCTACTGTAACGCCATCATCATCTACCTCTAAGATGGTGCCTGCTACACTTGAGCCATCCGCTGTGATGGTCACTGTCTTCTCATCCTTGATGTAGCACTTCTTCAGGATGTCAGTCTCTTTGATGGTTCCATCATTCTCCCATACGAATGTCCCACGCTTCACACTGACAGTCTGCTCACCATCTGCCCCGTTACGGTTGTCACAATATCTCTGCACACATCCGGCAATCAGGAGCCCGGCGGAAGCAGTTGCCTCTACTGCATAACCATCTGAATTGATGGCTGCCATTGTTGCCTCTGTCAGTTCTGCTCCTCCCTTGACAGGGATGTTGAGCATCCGGTTCCCGGTTCTCTCGTTTCCTGCTCTGTTCATCTCTTAGTCCTCCTTCTTGTTGTACTTCTTAACATCCTCCATGGATACTCCCATGTTCTTGAGGATGGCTATATCCACCTCATCAGAGTTGGAAGCTGCCGGAGCATCCTTCAGGTCAAGCTTGCCCTGCGGAACTACTACAGGAGCCTTGTCCACAAAGCCCTTGAAGCCTTCCATATCCTTCAGGGCGTATGACTTAGCCCATTCAGACTGTGCGGCTGTGATTTTTCCTGTCTTCAATGCCTTCTGAACCTCCTCATCTGCATCTCTTTCAGCCATGCCTTGAGGTGTTGTATCTGTGCCCGGATGCCAAGCTGTGGCGTTTTGAAACTGTTTCCTGTCTCTCCGTTCTGTGTCACTCCCATACCACAGAAATTATTCTGTGAGAGCTCCACAGCACTTCCGGAGAAGGTGAAGTTGCCTGTCTCAAGACAGCTCTGTGCAAATGCAATGTCACCACGGATATTCTCCGCTTCACCTTCAGACAGATACAGAGGTATCATATCAAGTACGCTCTGTGCAACGCTGCCATTCTTTGCCTTGATGTATGCTGTCATCTGCTCCGCTGTAGCTTCAGATTTTCCGGTTATCTTGGTCATGCTGTCCTTCTGCTCTGTCCCTCCTGAAATAGCTTTCTTGAAGGCATCCCATGTGTGCTTTGTCGAATTATACACATACGGATTGTCATCCTTCTATCACGGTCATAGAACTTCTGCCCCTTAATCTCCTGATTGACATAGAATGTACCGCACAGGTACCGCTTTATCATCCAAACCTTGTCCGGGTTATACTTGTCTTGTATCCTTGTTACCTTCATAAAACCTTCCTTTCCCTGATGCCACTGTCTCATTCTTCAACTCTTAAAGTAGGACAGGACAGCTCTTCTATCTCTTCCTGTATCCGTTGCACTTCTCTCTGTGCGTTCCGGAGGAGCTCATCAAGCTCATGGGCTTTCTTTGCTCTTGGAAGCATGTCATGGAAGATTGTCATACCAAAGCTCTTATACAGTTCAGCAACTTCATCTTTGCCGGATGTGTTCCGGATAGATGGATGCCACATGTAGACTTCTTCAATCACTTTGTACTGCTCATCCGTGACAGTTCTTTCAATTCTTTCCTCAAATTCCTGCTTCTGCATCCTGCACCTCCTTCATTCCTTCATAGTTCCATTTTCTGATACCCTGAACCGGGTGACTTTCTTTGTGCCGGAGAACTCCGACTATTGAGATTTACTAAGTTTTTTGATATGATTTATCTTGGATTAGTGGGTTACAAGTAACCCTTGCAAGGTTTATTATATCTTCCTATTTGCAGAATGTCAACACTTTTTCTGCTTTCAGGAAGAATATATATTCCAATTTGCAGAAAGAGAGGTCATCATGGAATTAGATATGATGGGAATTGGTGAACGTATTAAAACAAGAAGAAAAGAATTGAAACTCTCTCAAACAGACATATATGAGAGATGTGACATCACTTCAGGAGCATTGAGCAAAATCGAAAACGGAAAAACTACGCCTTCCGTTATTGCATTTTATAAGCTTTCACAAGTGTTAGAGTGTGATATGAATTGGTTGGCAACCGGAATATCTTCCAATATGCAGAAGTCCAATATCTGCAAATTGGAAGAGGAGCTGTTGAATGGTTTCCGGGAGCTTCCTGAAGATGACAAAGAGGAACTCATGGGCTTATTGCAACTAAAGCTCCGGAAGGTGAAAAAAGAAAGAGATGTGACTGCAAAATCATCCGGATTGATGGGTACAGAAAATGGTGACATGGTTGGCTGATTTTTTTATGCTTTTTTGGGTTACTTGTAACCCTTTTATTGTCACTTTGCTTTTTAGGGAAGCAATTCCCGAAAAAGTTCATTTTTCCTTGAAAATAAGCCAAAGTGACAACTTTATTTGCAAGGTTCCAATTTGTCACTTTGATTGCATCCAGTCCCGGCTCTCCTGTTCCGTGTACTGATTGCATTGAGTAACGCCTTTTTTTCAAAGCGTTACTTTCAAAAAACCCTTATTTTATGGGACTTTACGAAACAAACACGCACATTGACAACACTTAATCAGTAACGCAATAACGCCACGTTATAACGCTTGACCTATTTTCAGAAGAGGATGCCTGATGTATAATGTCCTTACAACCTAACTTTGAGGTGTTGTGGATAGAACAAGTGCTCAAAAACCAAGTAAAACCAATGCTTCCAAGCACTCTATCCACTTCCCTCCCTTCCAAGGGCACAAAAAAAGCATCCGAAACAGCTTATTCTCAAATTCGCTGTCAAAGATGCTTCATTTTTTCTCTATGAAATTCGCCACAAACCTTGATTTCACGGGGTTTCCCGTCATTTCCCACCTCTTCACGGATGGTCTCACGTTAGAATGTCCTTTTTGTCAGATATTCTGTTAAGTTACATAGAGCATTTATCACTTTATCATGGTGATCAAGCACCGTACTGTGAGCAACACCATCTATACCTGCTGCCATACCGCTTATAATGGCTACCCCTTCCTTTGCCACATGACTTACAATACGCCTGCACATGGATATACCATAATTTGTCGCCATCCTTGAACCAACTACCGCCAGGGAAGGATGGGCATTTAATTCTTCAAGCACAGTATGTTGTCCCATTATGAACAACAGCCTTGGCCTGTCAGGAATATTAAGCAGCCGCTCCGGATACAGTTCATGTCCCGGATAAGTGAATGCGATTTCTTTTCTTTTTAATTCCTCTGCAAATCCCCTTATCAAATTTTCTCTTGCATTGTAATTTCTTATCTGCTTGTAGGTGCATGTACATTTATTTGCATTGGGCCAGCCGCCGCAGGGACAGTTGTTTCTGGCTGTGACCAGCATGAAATCTGCAGGAAATCTGTATCTGCCGCTGAGTCTTGATATATTCACCTCCCTGTCCTCAAGAGGCTGCCTTAGGGTCTCAAGAACATTTCTTCCAAACTCCGGAAATTCATCAAGAAAAAGCACACCATGATCTGCCAGACTTATCTCTCCCGGTCCCGGAATTACGCCACCTCCCACCAGTGCGGTTGTGGATATGGTGTGGTGGGGAGCCCTGAACGGCCTTTTGGTGATAAGTCCACGTCCGTTCTTAAGCATACCTGCCACACTGTATATCTTAGTAACTTCAATGCTTTCATCAAATGTAAGCTTAGGCATTATGGTAGGTATCCGTCTTGCGATCATTGTCTTTCCTGAGCCTGCCGCCCCGGTCATCATTATGTTATGTAAACCTGCCACAGCAATCTCCACACCTCGCTTTAACATTACCTGTCCTTTAATATCGGCGAAGTCACCAAGGTCATAGCAATCATCCGGGTAATATCCCGTGCTTTTATTCATATCATGTATGACCTTCCTGCCGTTACATTCATAGTCTATAAGCTCCTGAAGTCCCGAGACTGCAATCACTTCAATGCCTTTAATAAGACCTGCCTCCTCCATATTGGCCCTGGGAACAATAAACCTGTTAATCCCATGTTCTGAGGCATAATGGACCATGGACAGAACTCCCGGCACGCCATTTATGTCGCCGTTTAGTCCCAGCTCTCCTATTATCATAGTATTCTTTATTGCTTCTTCTGAAATAATCCCCATGGATATCAGTATACATACTGCAATGGGAAGATCGAAGGCTGTACCATCCTTTCTGATATCAGCCGGTGAAAGATTTACGGTTATCCGTCTGGGCGGAACGGACACACCGGAATTACGAAGTGCGGTGCGGACTCTCTCTGCTGCCTCCCTGACACAGGATGAAAGATACCCCACCATGACAAATGCGGGCAGTCCATCCGACATGTCTGCCTCTACCTGTATCATTACTGCGTCAATGCCCTGTACAGTACCGCTTATTACTCTGCTGAACATTATTCTCCTTCCTGCAAATAGCAGGCTTCTCCGGGAAAATCTATGTCCTTAGGTTATCGCAGATATTGTTTACGGTCAAATTAAGTTTTTATAAATTATAAGATTCCATTTAGCAGTCGTCAAATACAAGCATGTTACACCTGACACATTGCCATAAAAAAACCTGAGACAGATTGGCTGTATTTAAAATACAACTGATCTGTCTCAGGGCTTTTCCTGTCATATTTCTCTGGTCATATATTAACTGAAGTATACCACTTCTTCTTCCGGAGCACCGGTAAGCACAACCTTCTCAGCCTTAAGTACCGGACCATCTCCTCCGAAATCAGGATAGAACTCATAATCAATAGTAGCGGTTACATCCACCCACTGTCTGTCCACAAGATTTTTAGCTCCGTTGTAGTAACATTTGTAACCTACGAACTGGATGTCCTCTGCGCAGCAGGTCATGGCAAATCTTCCCGGAACAAATATATTATCCGGATAGTTCTTAGGATGGAACACCATTGCCTTAAAATGTATCTTCTTTCCCTTATATCTGTCAGGAGCGTCTGAAGCGTCAACATACCAGATTCCGTAATCTTCATCCTTCACGTCTATAACATCCGCCTTAACATCAAAAGGAAGATCCTCTTCTGTGTTCTCGTCCTGGGCAATGCTTCCGTCTGCCATCTCGAATATAATCTGGGCTCTTCTGTTTACTGCCTTAATCGAACGTCTCCACTCTGCACGCTTGTCCTCAGGCTTACATCTGTTGAACACTACCATGTCAGCACTGCTGAACTGTTCAACCATTGTTGCCTTCATATTGTTTGAGTACAGATCATAGGTCTCTGCATTTATAAATGACAGAACCTGAACAACTGTCCAACCCTTTGGAACCCTGATCTCAAATATCTTGTCAAGCTTCCACATACCATTGTACTCGATCATTACCGATTCAGGCTTATATTTGTCCTGAAGATCAAGCAAGTGCTCTGTTGTAAGCTGATCCTCTTCTATATATTCAACATATATATTGTTCTTCTTTAACTCCTTCTCATCATACTCCTCTTCACCGTCCTCGCATACAAGAAGAAGAGTCTTCTCTCCGCCGGTAAATGATCTGTCAAGAAGTGTTTCCTTTACAAATGTGGTCTTACCGCTTTCAAGAAATCCCATAAATACATAAACCGGAATTTCCTTTACCTGACGTCCCATCATATTATTTCCTTCCTATTGTACCAAACATCAGCCCCTTTTAAGGGCTGATGAAAATTATCGTTGTTCTGTATATAAAGCCCTGGCTTATACGAGTTCAAACAACTCTGCAAGAGCTGCTTCGTCAAGCTTGCTTCCTATTACACAAAGCTTACCTGTTATATCAGGGTTGCCCTTTCTGATCTCATACTCGCCCGGTACAAGGTCGAAGTACAGCCAGTCACCTGCGTCACTTGGAAGTATTCCCTTAGCACGAAGGATGATACCATACTTCTCTGTATCTGCAAGGGTATCAAGGATCTCATTAAGCTTGGTCTCATTATACTTATGAGGTGTCTCCTTGCCCCAGCTTGTGAACACTTCATCAGCATGGTGATGATGATGGTCATGATCGTGACAGCCGCAAGTACATCCGTCACCATGATCGTGGTCATGATGGTGATCATGGTCGTGATGATCGTGTTCATGGCAGCCACACTCGTCGTCATGATCATGATGATGATCGTGGTCGTGATGATCGTGTTCATGGCAGCCACACTCGTCGTGGTCATGATGATCATGGTCATGCTCTTCCTCCATCATGGATTCTTCAAGAGTCTTATGGTTCTGCATTGCCTCTCTGATCATTGCCCCGCTTATATCATTCCAAGGAGTTGTTACTATTGTAGCCTCCTGATTGTGTTCTCTTATCATAGAAACAGCCTTTTCAATCTTATCCTGTGATACATTCTGGGTTCTGCTTAAGATTATAGTATTTGCGCTTTCAATCTGGTTATTAAAGAACTCGCCGAAGTTCTTCATGTATATCTTGCACTTGGATACGTCTGCAACTGTTGTGTAGCTGTCAAGATCCACATCAAGATCTGCCGAAACATCCTTAACCGCCTTGATAACATCTGAAAGCTTACCCACACCTGAAGGCTCAATGATTATCCTGTCAGGAGCATAATCTGTTATAACCTGTTTTAAGGCTGTACCGAAATCACCTACCAGTGAACAGCAGATGCATCCTGAATTCATCTCTGTAATCTGAACACCGGCATCCTTAAGGAAGCCGCCATCTATACCGATCTCACCGAACTCATTCTCAATGAGCACCAGCTTCTCACCCTTAAAAGCCTCATCAATAAGCTTCTTGATAAGGGTTGTCTTACCAGCACCAAGGAAACCTGAAATAATGTCAATCTTTGTCATTTTTTCTTCACTCCTAATCCTAAAAATTATATATTATGACATCTGCAGAAAAAATCCACACCTGCCACATAACAGATAACGCCTCTGCAAATGTCTTTATATGCTTCCACATCCCCGTAATTATACTCGCATAATCACATTTTTGCAAGAATACCCATCACGACGATTTATTATATCTTTATAAACTTTGTGTCTCTTACATATATTTTCTCATTTGCATATGCCCCGATCAAATATCCAAAGCTATGCTTTTTCCTGCCCGTCACTCTTTATGTTCACATCCAGCTTGTTGTACGGGATCTCAATGCCATTCGCATCGAAGGCTTCCTTTATCTTCCACAGAGCCTCCCTTTTTGCGTCATAGCTCTTCTCAAATGGTGTGAAAAATCTCACATACATCTCGATACCGCTCTCGCCAAATTCCTCAATAAAGAACTCTACAGGCTTATCGGTCATATGCCCGTCAATGGTATCCACCACATCAAGCACCACCTGTTTTACCTTGCTCAGGTCAGACTCATATGCAACGGAGAACTTCACATCAACCCTGTTGGTTCCCCTGCCGGAGATATTCACCAGTGAAGTGTTGGAAATAGTTCCGTTAGGTATCACTATGGTACGATTGTCGTAGGTACGGAGTCTTGTATAGAATATATCTATGGATACTACAACACCCTCACAGTGGGTGGAATTCTCAACTATATAATCCCCAACCTTAAAGGGCTTAAGTATAAGGATCAGCACACCGCCTGCAAGATTTGAAAGACTTCCCTGGAGGGCAAGACCTATGGTAACTCCCGCCGTGCCAAGCAGCGTGATAAAGGATGTAATCTGAAATCCCACCATTGACGCCGCAGTAAGAATCACAAGAAACTGGAGCAGCACCCTTATGGCAGAGATGAAAAATCCCGCCACGCTCTTGTCAAGCCTCGACTTGTCAAATGCCTTTCTCAGTAGCTTTACTATTATCTTAATGACCTTAAAGCACACCGCCAAAAATATGAGTGCAATGGCTATACTGCCAAGCTTTGACATAAACCAGTCAAGAAATTTTCTGCCATAATTATTTATCATATCCATAGTCATGATCATTTCTCCTATCATTGAACATCAGCCCATAATAAATCGCCTACGGCGAGGGCTGACGCTACATGTCAGGTTTTCATAGAAAACTTGACACAATCTGCAATATGTAATGCCATTCCATTTATTTAACACCGTGTCACAGGGAGCCGATTACTTAACAGCCTTGAACACACTGATCGACAATGCCGGCAGTGTCACCGTAACCACACCGTCTGCAGCCTTTTTAGTACCCTTATTATTATTTCCTTCTCCACCGAATTTAACATTATCTGATGAGAAAATCTCCTTATAGCTTCCTGCTTTATCAACCCTCAAGCCAAAGTTCTTCACATCCTTTGTGTCGAAATTACATGCAACATAAAGCCTATCTGCTCCGCATGTTCTTGCAAATACAGCGGTCCTGCCTTCATCTTTATCTGCAAATACTATATCGCTGTCCGCCTTAAGTGCAGACTCTGAAGCATAGAGCTTATTTAACTCCCTAACATACTTCTGTATGTAAGTATTCGCATCGAATTCAAGAACAGACCAGTCAACAGGATTGACTCCGTCAAATCCGCCGAAGGCTCCAAGCTCCTGCCCCATAAAGAACAGCTTATGTCCCTTAAGAGTCATGGCAAGTCCGTAGAGTACACGAAGATCTGCGTACTTGTCCTCGTAGCCTCCCGGCAGCTTATCTATGAAGCTTCCCTTGTCAAATGCCACATCATCATGGGAAAGAGCGATTATTCCCGTATCTTCCTTCATGTTGCAAGTACAGTCACCTATACATTCTGTGAAGCTTCCTCTGTGAACCGGAGGCACTGCCATGTAGGATACAACCCTGTCCACAAGCTCACTCTCAAGGCTGTCAATTATCACATAGCTGTCGCTGTTCTTAAGGCTTTCCTTAAGCTTTGCAGCCAGATTTTTGTCGTTAAGTCTCACTCCATCAAGATGGTATGTCTCAAGCCAGTAGCATATGCAGTCTATATCTGAAACCGGCACCATATCAAGGATCACACCGATATTCTTTTTATGGAATACATCTATCATCCTCATGAAATCAACAGGGGTTCCAAATCTTGAGCTTGGAGCAAACATGCCTGTGGTATCATAACCCCAGGTGTCTCCCTCTCTGTATTCCATAACAGGCATAAGCTCAACATAGTTATAGCCCATATCTGCCACATGATCACATGCCAGCCCAGCAAATTCCGCATATCCCGGCACACTGCCGTCCTCATTTCTCATAAATGTGGACATGTGTATCTCATATATATTAAGGCTCTCCTTATTCTTCTTCCTTGCCTTTACAAACTCATCATCATGATACTCATATGAGAATTCTGTAAGCATTGAAGCATTTCCCGGTGCCTTCTCATAGCAAATGGCATAAGGATCTGCCCACAGCTCTTCTCTGCCGTCATAGAAGAGCACGCTGAACTTATATTTACTGTCCTTTATAACCTCAGGTATGAACAGCTCAAATATGTCGGTATAATCAATCTTTCTTAACTGATGAACGGAAGCGTCCCAGTTATTGAAGTCACCCACAACGCTTACACGTCTTGCTCCCTTTACCTCCATACAGAATGAGGTTCCGCTTACACCATTTAAGGTGATATATCTCACACCAAATATATCCTTTACCTTGAACCCATCTGCAAATGATGTTCTTCCGGATATTATGTCCACAACCTTTGCAGGATCAACAGAATACGGAAATGCATACGGATCCTTAAATACCCTTGCACGCTCCACCAGATCACCGGCTTCATCAAAGGTTGTGCACACTGTCTTTATCTCATAATCAAACGGCTTCCTGCCTGATATCTTAACAGTATAGAAACCGGAGACGATCTCCTCTGTTTCATACTCATCCCCATTTGCAATATCTACTACGAAAACCTGTGCAACATCAGGGGCAAATACATTCACATACAGATCCTTAAGGCACTGGTGCATGCCCAGGATATGATGTGGATTATCATGTCTGGCCTCTACGATAGCCATAACCTCATCCCTGTTTATCGCAAAAATCTGATTGTTGTTACTCATTTATCTTTAATCCCTTTCGTTTATTTAAACTTCCAATATACCGATCCCCGAAGGAGCCGATGAAAGCCTTCTCCCCAAGTATCCTGTACTAAAACCTGTGGATAAAAATTCCGCTTCGAAGCTTCGGCTCGAACCATGTGGACTTTGGAGGCATGAGCCTGCCTGCGTCAGCTATGTCAAACAGCTCTGTGATGGATGTTGGATACATCGAAAATGCCACCTTGTACATATCACTGTCAACCATCTTTGAAAGCTCGGAAAGACCTCTTATGCCACCTACAAATGTGATCCTCTTGTCAGTTCTCGGATCACCTATTCCAAGGATCGGTGCCAGAAGATTATTCTGCAACACGGACACGTCAAGTCTCTCAACCACGTCATCCACCATGAATTCCTTCTTAAAGCCAAGCCTGTACCACTTATGATCCATGTACATTCCAAACTCACATTTGTTCTCCGGTGCAAACGGCTCCTCCACCTTATCTATTGTGAACTTCTCTTTAACGGCGTTCATAAATTCATCCTCTGAATAGCCGTTCAAATCCCTTACAACTCTGTTATAGGGAAGTATCATCAGCTCGTCATGAGGAAACAGAACTGACAGAAAATAGTTGAATTCCTCATCACCTGTATACCCCGGATTTTCCTCACGGAGCTTAAGTCCAGCCTTCACTGCAGAAGCTGAACGATGATGTCCGTCTGCTATGTATATCTCATTTACCCCTGCAAATGCTTCCCTAATATCTTCTATGTCCTTATCCTGATCTATGATCCACACATTGTGGGTTATACTGTCAGGTGTTGTAAAACCATAGAGCTTCTCTCCGGTCTTGACTCTGTTTATTATCTTATTAACCTTATCTATAGAACGGTATGCAAGAAATATAGGACCGGTGTGGGCAGAGCAGGTCATAACATGCTTTATCCTGTCTATCTCTTTGTCCTCACGGGTATTCTCATGCTTCTTGATAACTCCGCTTACATAATCATCTATTGACGCACAGGCAACAAGACCTGTCTGATGTCTTCCATCCATTATAAGCTCATAAACATAATATACATCCTTGTCGTCATGCACATATACGCCCTCGTCTATCATTCCATCAAGGAGCTCTCTTGCCTTATCATATACGCAGTCTGCATATGTGTCCACCTCAGGGCCAAATGAGGTCTCTGCCCTGTCAACCTTAAGGAATGACATAGGTTCACGCTTAACCTCTTCGTATGCTTCCTCTCTGTTATACACGTCATAAGGAAGTGCTGCCACCCTGTCTACAATATCTGTTCTTGGTCTGTATGCACCAAAGCTTCTGATTATCGCCATATCCGGTTCCTTTCTGCAAATATTATCATCCATAAAAACAGAAACGAGTGATCAGCTTATTACGTCCAACCACTCATTTTTGTTACATTTCATATATCGTTATTAGCCTCTTACAGCCTTTACTACTCTCTCGATAGATTCCTTGTATTCCTCTTCTGATGAATTCTCAAATATAAAGAGATCCTTGATATTAGTTGGTGGGTTAAAGTTCTGGCTGTTGATGTACTCATCCCAGTGCTCCAGCTTCCATGTATCTCTGTCTGATGCTCTCTTGATCATACGCTCATGACATACATCTTTTCTTGTATTAACCCAGATAACAAACAATTCTGCGTCCTTCTCAGCAAGCTTTGCGCGGAGATTCGCAAGGTACTCATCATCTCTTATCTCTTCTGTAAATGGTGCATTGATAAGTACTGTATCGTTGTAATCCAGTGCTTCAAATGCAAGGTCGAGAATACAGTAATACTCGTAGTCTCTTATATTCTTCTGGAAGAAATCTGATGAACGGTTGTACTCTGCACCTCCTACAACGAATATCTGCTTTGAAAGCACGATAAGTGTATCCTTATCGAGATATACGCAGTTATGCAGTGCCTTTGCAACCTGTTTTGATATAAAAGTCTTGCCACATGCAGGTGGTGATGTAACTAATATTAATTTCTTCATGTATGTTTCCTCCGCTTTTTCTTTCACATTTGGTCTAATTTTATCACAACTGCAATATGGTTACAAGGGACTTGATGATTTTTTTGTGCATATTTCTGTGCACCATATGTACGACAAATATACTCCATTCATACTCCATTCATACTCCATTCATACTCCATTCATACACCGTATCTTAATATGATATAATGCAGGAACTGTTCAGATTTCTACTCGGTTCGCACGCTTATATGTCAACTGTCGCACAAACTCGCCTTCGGCTCAACCATGTGCTTTGAGTTGACAGCTAGTGCAAACCTCATCACGAAATCTTTCACAATGTTCCTGTCATTTATATCATATATCGATACGGCGGATACGGGTTATGTATTATCATTATATTTGCGACACACAAAAACACCATGATCGAAAAGTATATCTACAATTCTCTCATGGTGTTTTTTCGTTATCCACCAGATACTACTGATGAACAAAAATATATATGCTGTTCAAGCCTCTATTATCTCCAGCTTACTTTGCTGAGATATAGCCCTTTGCCTTAAGAAGCTCTGCACAGAGAACTGCTCCGCCGGCAGCACCTCTTACGGTGTTGTGGGAAAGTCCTACGAACTTCCAGTCGTATACGGAGTCCTCTCTGAGACGTCCTACGCTTATTCCCATTCCGTTCTCGTAATTTACATCAAGGCTTACCTGCGGACGATTGTCCTCCTCAAGGTACTGGATGAACTGCTTTGGTGCACTTGGAAGGTTAAGCTCCTGAGGTGCTCCCTTAAAGCTTGTCATAGCCTCGATAAGCTGTTCCTTTGTTGGGTTCTTCTTAAACTTGACAAATACTGTAGCTGTGTGACCATTTAATACAGGAACTCTGATACACTGGCTTGTGATTGTTATTCCTTCTGCAGGTACGATAACTCCGTTTTCCTTGTCAACCTTACCCCAGATACGAAGTGGCTCCTTCTCGGACTTTTCTTCCTCACCACCAATGTATGGGATTATATTTCCAAGCATCTCCGGCCAGTCCTTAAAGGTCTTACCTGCACCAGAAATTGCCTGATATGTGCTTACGATAACCTCGTATGGTTCAAACTCCATCCATGCTGTAAGAACAGGAGCATAGCTCTGGATAGAACAGTTAGGCTTTACTGCAACGAAACCTCTCTTGGTTCCAAGTCTCTTCTTCTGGAACTCAATAACCTCTGCATGATCTGCATTGATCTCAGGTACCATCATAGGTACATCAGGTGTCCATCTGTGAGCTGAGTTGTTTGAAACTACAGGTGTCTCTGTCTTGGCATATGCCTCCTCAATAGCCTTTATCTCATCCTTTGTCATATCAACTGCTGAAAATACGAAATCTACAGTTGAAGCAACCTTCTCAACTTCGTTTACATTATATACTACAAGGTTCTTAACTGCCTCAGGCATCGGAGTATCCATCTTCCATCTGTCGCCAACAGCCTCTGCATATGTCTTGCCTGCACTTCTTGGGCTGGCAGCAACTGTTACAACCTCAAACCAAGGGTGGTTCTCAAGTAATGAAATGAATCTCTGTCCTACCATACCTGTAGCACCAAGAATACCTACTCTTAACTTATTGCTCATTATTTTATCTCCTTTTATTTAACATCAACCCCTCTAAAATATACTTATGACAAATGGCTGACGTTACATACCATGTTTTCATAAAAATCCCGCGCAAAAATCATTCCGTGCAGAATATTTTATTGTTTTTTACTTTATTACACGAACCTTAACAACACCGTCAATAGCCTCGAGTGCTGCAACATCCTCTGCTGTCGGTGCTGCGTCGGAATCAAGGATTGAATATGCATAATCGCCTCTTGCCTGGCTGATCATTCCTGATACATTTCCACCCTTCTTTGAGAACACACTTGTGAACTGGGTGAGCATGTTAGGAATGTTCTTATGGCATATGGTGATACGGGCAACATCTGTACATACACCCATATTTACATTCGGATAATTTACTGAGTTCTTGATATTACCATTGTCTATGAAATCCTTGATCTCCTTGCATGCCATGATCGCACAGTTGTCTTCTGACTCTTCTGTTGAAGCACCAAGATGTGGTAATGCTACTACATTCTTGAAGCCTGCGATCTTTGGATTTGGGAAGTCTGTCATGTACTTTGCTACCTTGCCCGACTCAATGGCAGCCTTAATGTCATCCTCATTTACAAGGACATCTCTTGCGAAGTTAAGGATCTTAACTCCGTCCTTCATAAGGGCAAATGCGCCTGCATTGATCATTCCCTTTGTGCTGTCAAGGGCAGGTACATGAACTGTGATATAATCACACTCTTTGTATATATCTTCAACATTTGTAATATGCTTAACGTACTTTGAAAGTCCCCATGCTGCGTCTACCGAAACATATGGATCGTATCCGTATACTTCCATACCAAGCCTTACTGCGATATTCGCAACCTTGGCACCGATAGCTCCGAGACCGATAACACCAAGCTTCTTGCCTGAAATCTCATTTCCTGCATAGTTCTTCTTCTGCTTCTCTACCTTCTTGGCAATGTCAGGATCTGCAGCGTTCTCCATAACCCAGTTGTAACCGCCTACAAGATCTCTTGAAGCCATAAGGAGTGCCGCAACAACAAGCTCCTTAACACCATTTGCATTTGCACCCGGAGTATTGAATACAACGATACCCTTCTCGGCACACTTATCAAGTGGGATATTGTTGACACCTGCACCTGCTCTTGCTACCGCAAGGAGCTTATCTGAAAGCTCAAGGTCATGCATTGAAGCAGATCTTACAAGAACTGCTTCTGCGTCAGCATAGTTATCCGTAATTTCATATGTATCCGGTAATAATTCCATACCGCAGGCTGCGATAGGGTTTAAACAATTTACTTTAACTGCCATATTACTTATTCTCCTCTTCAAACTTCTTCATAAACTCAACCAGCTTCTCTACACCCTCCATAGGCATTGCATTGTAGATAGAAGCTCTCATACCACCTACAGTTCTGTGTCCCTTAAGATTTACAAAACCTGCAGCAGTTGCTTCCTTAACGAACTTGGCGTCAAGATCTGCGTCTCCTGTTACGAAAGGTACATTCATAAGTGAACGGTCTTCCTTAACTACAGTTCCCTTAAAGAGTTCTGAGCTGTCAAGGAAATCATAAAGTATAGCAGCCTTCTTCTCGTTACGTTCCTTCATTGCCTCAAGTCCGCCTAATGACTTAACCCACTTGAATACCTTGCCACAGATATAGATACCGTAGCATGGAGGTGTGTTGTAAAGTGAATCATTGTCTGCCTGAGTCTTATACTTTAACATAGTTGGTGTAAATGGCATTACGTCATCTCTGATAAGGTCTTCGCGGATGATGGCAACAACCACACCTGCAGGACCTACGTTCTTCTGTACACCGAAGTAGATCATACCGTAATCCTCAACATTTACAGGCTGTGAAAGAATATCTGAGCTCATGTCTGCCACAAGGATCTTACCCTTTGTATTAGGCAGCTTGTGATATGTTGTACCGTATATTGTATTATTATGACAAATGTATACATAATCAGCGTCCTCATCAATAGGAAGATCTGAGCAATCAGGAATGTATGAGAAGGTCTTGTCTGCAGATGAAGCAACTGCATTTGCCTTTCCGTACTTCTTAGCTTCCTCATATGCCTTCTTAGCCCACTGACCTGTGATAATGTAGTCAGCCACACCGTTCTTCATAAGGTTCATTGGTACTGCTGCGAACTGCTGTGAAGCACCGCCCTGTAAGAACAACACCTTATAGTTGTCCGGAATGTTCATAAGGTCACGAAGATCAGCCTCAGCTTCTTTGATGATATTATCAAATGCCTTTGATCTGTGGCTCATTTCCATAACACTCATACCAGTTCCCTGATAGTCAAGCATTTCTGCTGCTGCTTCCTTAAGCACTGCCTCAGGTAACATTGATGGACCTGCTGAAAAATTATAAACTCTTGCCATTTTTTCTCTCCTCTTTTCCTAGAATAACGATCCCCGGGGAACCCCGCCCCCGGAAATCTGATCAGTTTTTGAAACTTAGTTACTGTTTTACTATAAATTTACATTTTTTTCAACTTATAAATGAATTTATCTGACTTTTTTCAACAAATAGTATAGAAAAATCTGATTAATTGTATGTAAATATAATTCCGATTATTCATTACTCAATATCTGATGAATCAAAGCATGTATCTATAGCAGCTCCCGGAGCAACCATAGGCCATACCTTGTCATCCTCATGGATCTGGGCGTCGATAACCACCGGTCTTCCTGCTGAAAGTGCAGTCTTCATGGCAGCTTCAAACTCCTCTACGGTTGTTGCCTTTATGCCAATTGCACCAAGACCTTCCGCAACCTTAACGAAATCCACGCCATCATTAAGCACTGTATTCGAGTATCTGTGGTCATAGAAAAGCGTCTGCCACTGTCTTACCATACCGAGCACATGGTTGTTAAGTACCACCTGGATGATCGGAACATTGTATCTTGCCGCTGTGGCAATCTCGTTCATGTTCATTCTGAAGCATCCGTCTCCGGCAATATTTATAACCACCTTGTCAGGTCTTCCGTACTTGGCACCGATACATGCACCGACACCGTATCCCATGGTTCCCAGACCACCGGAGGTAAGTAATGTTCTTGGCTCACTGAATACATAGTTCTGAGCTGCCCACATCTGGTGCTGTCCTACGTCAGTAGTGATTATAGCCTTGCCCTCTGTAAGCTCATATATCTTTCTTATGGCAACAGGTCCTGTTAGAACATCCATGTTGTATGGATCAGGATATTTCTCCTTAAGTGCCTCTATCTCTGCCATCCAGTTCTTATTTGACTGGGCTGCAAGTCTTGCATTAAGGATTTTCAGGATCTCTCTGGCATCGCCTATGATACTGGCATTTGTAGGTATATTCTTGTCTATCTCCGCTGCATCGATATCAATGTGGATGATCTTGGCATTTGGAACAAACTTAGCTGCATTTCCCACAACTCTGTCAGAAAATCTCGCACCGATAACAATAAGAAGATCTGCTCTGTTGACACCAAGGTTTGAAGCCTTTGTACCGTGCATACCAAGCATACCCGTATATCTCTCTGAATTGCCGTTAAATGCTCCCTTGCCCATAAGTGTATCACATACAGGAGCGTCAACCTTCTCTACAAATTCAGCAAGCTCCTCTGAAGCACCTGAAAGAGTAACACCACCACCCACAAGGATGTATGGTCTTCTTGAAACCTTGATCATCTCAAGAACCTTCTCAACGCTCTCGGACTTAATGGTATCTGTAACAGGAGATATCTCCTCAGGAACAACCGGCTCATAATCCGTCTCTGCAGCCGTAACATCCTTTGTTATATCCACAAGCACCGGACCCGGTCTGCCTGACTTGGCAATCTTAAATGCTCTTCTTATGGTTGGAGCAAGCTCTTCAACTGACTTAACAATGAAGCTGTGCTTTGTGATAGGCATTACAACACCGGCGATGTCTATCTCCTGGAAGCTGTCCTTACCTAACATGTTCACACCAACATTTGCAGTGATGGCTACGATAGGAATTGAATCCATATAAGCTGTAGCAATACCTGTTACAAGGTTTGTGGCACCGGGACCAGATGTGGCCATACATACGCCAACCTTACCTGTTGCTCTTGCATATCCGTCTGCGGCATGGGCTGCACCCTGCTCGTGGGATGTAAGGACATGATTTATCTCATCCTGATGTTTGTACAGTGCGTCATACACGTTAAGGATGGTTCCTCCCGGATAACCAAATACCGTATCAACACCCTGCTCTTTTAAACACTCTATTACAATCTCAGAACCTGTTAATTTTGACATGTTAATTTCCTTTCTACTACTTTTATCCTGATAAATACTACTTTGTAGGAACCTCAAGAACGGCACCTCTGTTACCTGATGTAACCATGCTTGCGTATCTTGCAAGGTAACCTGTTGTAACCTTAGGCTGTCTTGGTTTCCATGCTGCACGTCTTGCCTCAAGAACCTCATCAGGAACATCAAGAGTAAGTGTAGTATTGTTTATATCTATCTTAATGATATCTCCCTCTTCTACAAGAGCTATAGGTCCGCCTACGGCAGCCTCAGGGCTTACATGTCCGATGGAAGCACCACGGCTGGCACCTGAGAAACGTCCGTCCGTAATAAGGGCAACTGATGAGCCGAGTCCCATACCTGCAATAGCAGATGTTGGGTTAAGCATTTCTCTCATACCAGGGCCACCCTTAGGTCCCTCATATCTTATAACTACCACGTCACCAGGAACGATCTTGCCGCCCTTGATGGCTGCGATAGCATCTTCTTCACATTCAAATACTCTTGCAGGTCCTTCATGAACAAGCATTTCAGGAACAACTGCCGAACGCTTGACAACTGAACCATCCGGTGCAAGATTTCCCTTAAGTACTGCAAGTCCGCCAGTCTTACTGTATGGATTATCAAGCGGTCTGATAACCTCAGGATTTCTGTTTACATGACCTTCTACAGCCTCGCCGATGGTCTTTCCTGTAACTGTCATGCAATCCTCATGTATAAGTCCTGCCTCTTTAAGCTCATTTATAACTGCGTATACACCGCCTGCCTCATAGAGGTCTTCCATATATGTAGGGCCTGCAGGTGCAAGGTGGCAGATGTTAGGTGTCTTGGCACTGATCTCATTTGCAAATGCTATATCAAAGTCGAATCCGATTTCATGGGCAATAGCAGGGATATGGAGCATTGAGTTTGTTGAACATCCAAGGGCCATATCTACTGTAAGGGCATTTAATATTGCGTCCTTTGTGATGATATCTCTTGGACGGATGTTCTTTCTGTACATCTCCATAACTGCCATACCTGCATGCTTTGCAAGCTTTATTCTCTCAGAGTATACGGCAGGGATCGTACCATTTCCAGGAAGACCCATACCAAGTGCCTCTGTAAGGCAGTTCATTGAATTCGCTGTGTACATACCTGAACATGATCCACATGTAGGACAGGTCTTGCACTCGTACTCGTATACGTCATCCTCATTCATTGTTCCGGCTGCATATGAACCGACAGCCTCGAACATACTTGAAAGACTTGTCTTATGTCCCTTAACGTGACCTGCAAGCATTGGACCGCCTGATACAAATACTGTAGGAACATTTACTCTTGCTGCTGCCATAAGAAGTCCGGGAACATTCTTATCACAGTTAGGGATCATAACCAATGCATCAAACTGATGTGCGATAGCCATGGCCTCTGTTGAGTCTGCGATCAGATCTCTTGTTACCAGTGAGTACTTCATTCCGATATGACCCATGGCAATACCGTCACACACTGCGATAGCAGGGAACATAACAGGTGTACCACCTGCCATTGCAACTCCCAGCTTTACTGCCTGGGCGATCTTATCAAGATTCATATGTCCGGGTACTATCTCATTATATGAACAGACAATACCAACTAATGGTTTTTCAAGTTCTTCCTTTGTCATGCCGAGGGCATTGAAAAGGGAACGATGTGGTGCCTGCTGCATTCCTGTTTTTACATTATCACTTTTCATTTCTATACTTCCTTTCCTATTGAACATCAGCCCATAATAAATCGCCTGCGGCTAGTGCTAACACTACATGTCAAGTTTTCATAGAAAACTTGACACAATTCCTTCGCAATTGCTGTTATATGGGGCTCATATACTTTCTGATTTTTTATAAAATATTTTACAAAATACGCTCACTATATCAATATGCCAGCCGTGGAACGCTCCCGCTCTATTCGCCCTACAGCGGTACTAAGGCTCGAAATATCTCGCCAAGTACCGGTGGGCTCATATGTCCACTTGTGGCATATGATACCGTTCGCTCATATTTTGAAATTATATAATAGTGTATATGATCAGTTCCACATTCACATATAATGTATAAGTCCAGACGATAGTGAATTTTTCGTTATGAGGTTTGACCTTGCTACCAGCATAAAGCCCATGTTTGAGGAAAAATCATTATGAGTAAAGCGAGTGATGATTTTTCCGAGTTTGGGCGACTGCTGGTTAATAAGCTGGTCGAACCGAGTAGTAAAATTCACGTGTATGGCTATACATTTATATGTGAATGTGGAAATATACATTTTGTTTCAAAATTTCCAAGTACCTATTTAATTCTCTCTGAAATAAGATCACCCATCTCGGAGCAGCTTACAAGAGTTGTTCCTTCTGAATGAATATCTATAGTTCTGTAGCCGTCTTTAAGTACCTGCTTTACTGCTGCCTCAATGGCGTCAGCCTCTTTATCAAGGTCAAATGTATATCTGAGCATCATAGCTGCCGAAAGGATGGTGGCGATAGGATTTGCCTTGTCCATGCCTGCTATGTCAGGGGCTGATCCGCCTGATGGTTCGTACATTCCGAATTTTGTCTCATTAAGAGACGCTGACGACAACATTCCGATAGATCCTGAGATCATAGAAGCCTCGTCTGAAAGGATATCTCCGAACATATTCTCTGTAAGTACTACATCAAACTGTGCAGGATCCTTTACAAGCTGCATTGCACAGTTGTCAACCAGCATGTGCTCGAGTGTTACCTCAGGATAATCGGCTGCCACTTCATTTACAACCTTTCTCCAGAGTCTTGATGAATCAAGGACATTTGCCTTGTCTACAGAAGTAACTTTCTTTCTTCTCTTCATGGCAATGTCGAATGCCTTAATGGCAATTCTTCTTATCTCGTTCTCATTGTATGTAAGGGTATCAACGGCTGTCATTACACCATCAACCTCTTCTGTCTTTCTCTCGCCGAAATAAAGTCCGCCTGTAAGCTCTCTCATCATCATCATGTCGAAGCCACGCTCTGCTATCTCAGCTCTCAGTGGGCAGGCATCCTTTAACTCATCATAGAGATTTGCAGGACGAAGATTGGCAAATAATCCAAGTTCTTTTCTTATCTTAAGAAGTCCTGCTTCCGGTCTTAAGTTAGGTGGAAGCTTATACCATGGGGATGTTGATGTGTTGCCGCCTATTGAGCCAAGAAGAACTGCGTCCTTTGACTTTGCTATGGCAACTGCCTCATCTGTAAGAGGCACTCCTGTTGCGTCTATTGAGCATCCACCCATGAGGATCTCCTCATAGTCGAATTCATGCCCGTATATCTTTCCTACCGTATCGAGAACCTTCATAGCCTCTGTGACTACCTCAGGTCCTATTCCGTCACCTTTAATAACCGCAAGATTGCATTTCATTACTGTATTCCTCCATTTTCAATCTCCGTAGAGTTTTATCCATCCGCTATCATTAAGTAATGACAGGCTCCCTTTACGAGAACCTGTCACGCCTTGATCTTTACTTATATTGCAGATATTAATTGGTAAACATATCTTTTCTGTGTCCAAAATATATGATATTTGCAATCAGAAGACCAACTGAGATAAGTATACCGATAATACTTCCTGCGAGATAACTTGATGTATCAACAAGCCAGCTGTATTTGCTAAGCTCTGAATATGCTGCAATGCAGTATATAAGAGATGCACCTATTGAAATTCCACATGTAATGTAATAGAACATAGGGCCATCATGCTTAAAGCCTGCCAGCTTCTGTCTTGCAATTATAGCAACGACCGCCGCAGCGAGCATGAGGATACCGGTGATGGTTGACACCGTCTTCATGCTTGGAAACCATGCATATATTGTTTCTCTCTCAGACGCATTTCCATATACTGACCCTGTTATATATTTTATACCATTAACAAGCCCTGTCAATGCAGACAAAAATAACTGCACATAGATTATGAATTTATACCACTTCATCCCAAGTCCGTTTGATGAAACTGTGCTCGGATTGGTATATATAGGCTGATTATATGGCTGGTTGTAATTCTGTCCGCCGTAATTTGGCTGTCCATACTGGTTGCCATAGTTCTGTCCGTCATAATTCGGCTGTCCATACTGGTCGCCGTAGTTCTGTCCGTCATTATTCGGCTGTCCATACTGGTTGCCGTAGTTCTGTCCACCAAATGTCTGGTTATCGTAGCCCTGGGTTGTGGCATTCTGACTTGGATCATATCCGTTATAATTGTTGTCGTTTTTAAGATTCATACTTTCCTCCTTCTAAACTTCCTGATATCAGCCAGGAAACATCTTTAATCTATTTTCCCACATCACCTCTAACGTGCCGGTAATGTGTAAAAATCTCCTTAATTCTTACTGTTGATGTAATTTATAAGACCCTCGCTCTTAATAATCTCCTGCATGAACGGCGGGAACGCCTGACCCTTGTACTGGGTTCCCTTTGTTACGTCGTAGATTATACCGCTGTCAAAGTCTATCTCTACCTCGTCTCCTGCCTCAATGGCTTCTGCCGCCTCAGGACACTCAATGATAGGAAGTCCTATATTGATAGAATTTCTATAGAATATTCTTGCAAATGTCTCTGCTATAACACAGCTTATCCCTGAAGCCTTGATGGCTATAGGTGCATGCTCTCTTGATGAGCCGCAACCGAAGTTCTTTCTTGCCACCATGATATCTCCCGGCTTAACACGCTTTACGAAATCCTTGTCGATATCCTCCATGCAGCTCTTCGCAAGCTCTGCAGGATCAGAAGAATTCAGATATCTTGCAGGAATGATAACGTCTGTATCTACATTGTCTCCATACTTATGTACTGTTCCATGTGCCTTCATATCAATTCTCCTTTCTATAATCCAAGCTCTGCCGGGCTGCTGATCTTACCTGTGATAGCTGAAGCTGCTGCAACAGCAGGGCTGGCAAGGTATACCTCTGAATCAACATGTCCCATACGTCCAACAAAGTTACGGTTTGTGGTGGATACTGCTCTCTCTCCGGCAGCCATAACACCCATATGCCCTCCAAGACACGGACCACATGTAGGAGTTGAAACCACTGCACCTGCCTCAACAAATATTGTCATAAGGCCTTCCTTGATACACTGGAGATAAACTGCCTGAGTACCAGGAATAACGATAACTCTCACTCCGTCTGCGACCTTTCTGCCCTTGATTATCTCAGCAGCGATACGCATATCTGAGATACGTCCATTTGTACATGAACCGATGACAACCTGGTCTATCTTGATGTCCCCAACCTCATCAATAGTCTTTGTATTCTCAGGAAGGTGTGGGAAAGCAACTGTTGGCTTAAGTGTACTTAAATCAATAGTGTACTCCTCATCATATTCTGCATCGGCGTCAGCCTCATACTTTGTATATGGCTTATCTGAATGTTCCTTAATATACTCCTCAGTAAGCTCGTCTACAGGGAAGATGCCGTTCTTAGCACCTGCTTCGATAGCCATATTGGCAATGGTAAATCTGTCATCCATGGTAAGGTTCTTGATACCGTCACCAACAAACTCCATTGACTTATAAAGTGCTCCGTCCACACCGATCATGCCGATGATGTGAAGGATAACGTCCTTGCCGCTTATGTAAGGTGCCTTCTCGCCAACAATGTTAAACTTAATTGCTGATGGTACCTTGAACCATGCCTTTCCTGTAACCATACCGGCTGCCATATCTGTACTTCCAACGCCTGTTGAAAATGCTCCGAGAGCACCATATGTACATGTATGTGAATCAGCACCTATACAGGTCTCACCTGCAACTATAAGTCCTTTTTCCGGAAGCAATGCATGCTCTATTCCCATCGAACCAACGTCAAAGAAATTCTTGATCTCATTCGCTGCAGAGAACTGTCTTACACACTTACAGTGCTCAGCACTCTTAATATCTTTATTAGGCGTGAAATGATCCATTACAAGAGCTATCTTAGTCTTGTCAAATACTTCCTTCTTATTAAACTTCTCCATCTCATGAATGGCAACAGGTGTTGTAACATCATTACCAAGCACCAGATCCAAATCAGCCTCAATCAACTGTCCTGCCTGGACTGAATCAAGTCCTGCATGCGCAGCCAATATCTTCTGAGTCATTGTCATACCCATTAGATTTTCCTCCTTATTGTGTTTAAATTATCAACTGTGTTGATTTTATCATATGGCATGATATAATTGTAATACATAATAGTAATAATTATTATGATTTATAGTTATACCCAGGAGGTATTTTCCATGATAGATAATCTCAACAATTATATTATATTCCATACGGTAGCCAAGTGTGGCAATATCAGCCGTGCAGCCAAGGAGCTGTTCATCAGCCAGCCCGCCATAAGTAAATCAATTCTTAAGCTTGAAGCTGAGCTTGGCACCACGCTCTTCCATCGAAATTCAAGAGGAGTATCACTCACAGAGCAAGGACACCTTTTATACGAATACGTTGAACGCGCCCTGGACAACCTGGATCAGGGGGAGGAGAATGTAAGGAAATACTCCGAAACAGGCATGGGACACATAAGGATCGGAGTGAGCACCTCTCTGTGCAGATATGTGCTTATCGACTACCTTAAGGATTTCATCAAGGAAAATCCCAACATAAGGATAAGTATAGACTGCCACTCCACCATAAATACTATAAGTCTGTTAAAAAATGACTCCATTGACATCGGACTTATCTGCAACACCGATCTGCCAAAGGGACTTAACTACCATCCGGTCAAGGAAATTCATGATATCTTCGTGGCAAATTATGACTATATAGACAGCTTCCTTTCATCCCATAATGATGAGAGCGCCAATACTCCGGTGGAGAATATGCTGATGGGAAGCATCGGTGCATTTTTAGGTGTTCCAGGTCAATCCACCATGCAGGCTCCGGCACAAGACTCCATGTCCAAAATCCGCACCATTGATGATGCAGCGAATATCCCTGTACTAAAGACTCCTTTTAACATGGATGGTGCCGATACCTTAAGTCTTCTTGAGGAGTCCAATCTCCTTGTGCTTGAAGATGGCAACGTCACCAGACAGCATGTGGACAGATACATGATGGAACACAAAATAAAGGCGAGCCAGCTCCTTGAGATAAACAACATGGACCTCCTTGTAGACTTCGCTTCCATCGGCATGGGCGTTGCCAGCGTAGTAAGGGAGTTCGCACTGGACGCCCTTAATGAAGGCAAGATAATAGAACTTCCCCTGCCCGCCGAAATAGAAAAAAGAACAGTAGGCTTCTCCTTCCACAGCGGGAAGAAAATGTCTACTGCTCTTGTTAAGTTTCTTGAGTATTGTAAAGCACAGGAATAAAATTTACTTCCCCGCCTTTAACTTCGTATTGTAATACACCGACTTCTTCTCAAGCTCACTGTTAAGCTTGTCATAACCATATCTTTCAAGCAGAGTCGGTGTCTCGGAAAACAGATTAACCCCAAGTCCCAGTCTGTCCCCCTCTATCTCTGCTCCTATTGCCGCAAGAGTGGTCGGGTACATGTCGAAGACTGTAAACTGTCTGTCATAATCAAGGGTGTAAGTCTCACCTGAATTTATAACGACCACATAAGTCTTTCTGTCATATCGGTCAGATACATTCTTTTCCCTTATATACCGCTTCTCCATGGTAGGATGATCCCCGGAGAGGATTATGGTGGTATTCTCATAGAAATCCTGTTCCTTCACCCATTCTATAAAACTCTCAAGCTGGCTTGACTCACAGGAAAGTACATTCTCATACTGTATATCAGAATCATCCGGGCACAGCCTGCATTTGTAACCATCAGGAAAATGTGTATCCATTGTGGCTATAAACAGATTAAAGGGCTGTCTGCTATCCCCTATCTTACTAAGCTCATCCCTGGCAAATTGAAACAGCTTCTCATCCTCATATCCCCAGTTCTCAAAATAATCCGAAGGAACCAATCCGTTCTTCACTGCATAATGCATGTCCTGCATTTCATAGCTGCCATGCTGCCTATAGTATTCGCTCATATCCGCATAATACATGTAAGAGCCTGCAATATACACCTGTTTGTATCCGTAGCTGTTAAGTATGTCACCAATACTTACGATTCCCGGCATATATCTGTCCGTGCTTCCATAGTCCTTAAGGGGAACACCTGAGGTCTGAGCCACCTGGCTTGCGGCTGTCCAGGCTGTATTTGCCGGGGTATATGCTCCATTTAACATATTATGCTCAGCAGTAAAGTTCACATTGTCCTTATCAAGCTGCAACGCAGTAAGCTCAGGTATCACATCCCTGTCAAGGGCACCTCCGTACTGCCCCAAGGAAAATGTATCCTCCATGGACTCTATGGATATATATATGAGATTTCTCTTTCCCTCCGGAAATGTTATCTTCACGTCATCAGGATCCACATACTCATCCTCAAATAATGTCGTCTCAGTTATCTGACCCTTGATAAGTGTAAGCAGTCCAACCTCATCCTCGGAATATTGCATACATACTATAAACGCCGATATCACCGCCATAATGTATACAGAATAGAACCATCTTCTGCCCCGGTTCCTGAACACCCTGAACAGAACCACCGAACCCACAACAGTTACAACTATCAGGATTATGCTCTTGGCAATTATAGAATAAAACGGCTCCATATTCGCCCCGTCGCCTCCCTGGGTTATGGAGAATATGGTTCCGTATAAATCTCTTGTTCCCAGATGACTCACAAGCCATCCCGATACAAGTGCACACAGCAGCGATACTGTCAGAAAAACCACTAAAAATATCTTACCTAAAATCTTAAAAACTCTATTCATATCACTTTAATTTCTCATCATAATATACCGACTTCTTCTCAAGCTCACTGTTAAGCTTATCAAGTCCCATCTCCTCCACCAATGTAGGAACGTCCGAATATAAATTCACACCTAAGCCCAATCTGTCTCCCTCTATCTTTACTCCCATAGCAGCAAGGGTTGTGGGATACATGTCAAACAATGAGTATTTTCTGGTATGGTCTATGTCATACCTGCAAGTCGAATTAATTATAGTAGTATATACCTTTCTTTCATATTTATCCGGAACACCCTTCTGGTTAATATACTTCTGATCCATCGTAAGATGATCACCACATAATACTATAACCGTATCATCATAGCAATCCTGCTTGCGAAGCCACTCCACAAAAACATACACCTGGGAATCCGAACACATTATAGAGTTCTCATATTGTATATCTGAAGTGTCACCACACAGTCTGCACTTATAGCCGTCAGGAAAATGTGTGTCCATTGTGGCAATAGATACTGCAAATGGTTCACCTTTCTCCTGTAATCTCGTTATTTCATCCTTTGCAAGATCAAATACCTTTTCATCCTCAACTCCCCAATTAACGTAATACCCCTCAGGTATGAGACTGTTTCCCTTCATATACTTATAGTCTCTTATGGAATAGCTGCCATGCTCGGCAAAATACTGTTCAAGCTCACCATATGACGCAGAACAACCACCTATGTATTCAAGAGAATAGCCATTGTCCTTAAGTATATCCCCAATGCTTGTAACCCCCGGAAGAAAGCTATCTGCCTTAGTATAATCCTTTAACGGTACACCACAAGTCTGAGCCACCTGACTTGCGGCAGTCCAATCCGTTCCCGTGGTCACATAAGCTCCGTTAAGAACATCGTCAACGGAAAATTCTTCATTTTCCATGGCAAGCTCAGTAAGCTTAGGAATAAGGTTTTCATCCATTGCACCACCATCAGCTCTGTCAGCATATGTCCGCTCCATGGACTCAAGGTATATGTATACAAGATTTTTCTTATCCCCATCCTCAGGAAATTCTACTTTATCTGCCTCATACGCCACATAATTTTTCTCATAAAGCTGTGTCTTTACGTAATGCCCCTTCACATAGTCGAATATTCCAAGCTTAACACCCGAATAGCATATTCCACAGCAAAGGATCGCACCGGCAACAGCAATATAAATATTCCTGTACAACCTGCCATGTGCAGATTTTCTGCTAACCCGGAATATTATCACCGACACCACCACTATCACCACCACAGCAATGATATTGAAGATTATCAAATTATAAAATGGTTGAAGATTAGCTCCGTCAAGCCTGTTTGATATGGAGAATAATATATTGTCAAACCTGCTCTGCCCTATGTTGTTTATCTCCCACCTGGTGGTGACCATCAGACATACCCCTGCCATTAATATTATACAAACAAGTACATTAAGTATTATCCTTCCGATCTTTCTTGCCATAAATCAGTCCCGCTTTCTTGCCATAAATCAATCTACTTTCTCATCATAGATCAATCCTTTTTTATCATAGATTGATTCCGCTTTCTCGACACAATGACATATGCCAATACCATGAGTACACCAATACAGCTTAATATTCCACCAAGAACAAGGCCATAGGTTCTGTACGTAATATGTATATCATGTTCTCCGGCACTTATCCTTACGCCAAGCATTGCACCGCCAACCTTAACTATCTCAGCCTGCTTTCCGTCCACATATACCTTAAAGCCTTTGAAATACGGTACAGACATATAGAGGATACCATCCTCTGCGGCATTTACAGAGCCTTTTATATCCCTATCTTCAAATGAGTCGATCTTTAATACTGACTCCCCTATCCTCTCATAATATCTGCCGACCACATCCTCATTAAGAGAATAAAGTTTTATAGTTGCCACACCATATCCAAGAGCCGTAGAGTTATTGGCAACAGTTATACGGACTCTCTGGCCCACCTGAAGATTTCCTATGTGGGCTATTCCTGCCGGGCTTGGATAAAGATTTATCCCTGCCTGCTCACCATCTATCTCAACGCTGTAAGTTACGGAATTGATCTCATCACTTATGTATGCATACAGATCGGTAGCTTCTCTTACTACAAACTCCACATTTATCATGGACTTTGAATCAGGATCAAGTCCCAGGTTCTGATACCATATGGAGTCTCTCTTCTTAAGATACCTCGGAAGACCCAGATCATTGATTCTCTTTTTCTTTCCGAGAGCCACGCACAGGTAGGTCGAGGTCTGGAGATTGCCAGGCTCATACTCGTCAAACGCCTTACCAATACCCATGACCTTATCTGTAAGCTCATTCTGGATATCTATAGGTGTTACACCTATCCTTCCCCCTTCATCATAAACATTGCTTACATCCCAGTCCAGTACAGACTCAGGCATGACCATTCCGGGAGCGATATCCCCCTCATTTACCATAATGTAGCTGTCACCTGCAGTTCCTGCCACACCGTAACCTCCAAAACCCAGCAGATTATCCGTAAGCACATATCTCATGTTAAACAGTGGCGCAGAAATCGGTGTTGTGCCAAAGTAAGCATAAACACCACCATTCTTCTGGTATGTCATTCCAAGTCCTTTATAGAGCTTTAACACATCGGAATTTATTACTGATGAGAATATACTTCCGTCTGAGCAACAAGCTGTATTTGTATTGCCCATCCATGAAGTCTTCCTCTCACCCGGCATTGTCTCTATACTGTCATACAAGGGCTTCCAGCCCTCATAATTTATCTTCTTGAGATTTGAGTAGGAATAATTCTCCTCTCCTGAAATTATGGCATTGACAAATAACTCCGCAATGCCAAGCACCAGTAGATTCACCGTAAGGCTTATCTTCTTGATACTCTTTTTCTTAAACAGCACTATGCATATAACATAGTACACACCTATCAACGCAGTTGCCATAAGGCAGCCTGCACTGTTTAACTGGTCACCGCATATAAGTGCCAGTGCATACATTACCGCAAACACTGCAAATGCTGCACCGATCCACCTGTATCTCATATCCTCAAGTCCGTCTATTCCCTCAAGGGCTGTTATAAGCAGGAACATTATAAGGATAAACATGAAACGGCTGAGATAGCTGTGAGGAACAGTAAAGCCCTGGAGCACATAGGCTGTTGTCATCCAGTTAAAGGCAACAGATATAATCATAAGCTCCACTATCCTCTTTATCTTATGATGTCTCTCAGGCTTTGGATTAAAGGCGAACATAACCGCAAGCACCACAGTAAAGATACCGCAGTAATTGTTATTTACAAAGAATGTATCTCCGTTAGGGTTCATCCATGCAGCAAAGAAAAATCCCTGGAAGAACTCTCCTATATTGCCGAAATATCCATATCCGAAGCTGTTAAGCGTATACCAGCTCGTATCCACATCCCTGTTTAATATGCTGAGATAACATGGCACAAGCACCACTGCGGCACAAAGTGCAGCCACAACCGAAGCACATACGAACTTCAAAAATTTCTTAAAGAAATCCTTCGCCCCATCATAGTGCTGGTCTATGAAATAGATCACTGCGAATATACACACATACCAGGCAAAATAAAAATTAGTGATCAATGTAAGAAGCAGGGAGACAAAATATAACCTGTAATCTCTCCTGTCAACCATATATTCTATGCCAAGCAATACCAGCGGAGTGAGCATAAGGCTTATAAGCCATATGAAATTATACTGATATGCCAGTATATAGCCGCACATTGCATAGGCTGAAGCAAACAGCAGACTCATCATGTCTCTTCCTGTTGTAAGCTTGTTATATCTTGTATGTCTGAAGAAATACAAAGCCGTAACACCACATCCGCCTATCTGCACAAGGAATATCACCAGTGCCCCAAGCTCCACATGGGATGTACCAAACAGGAACATCAGCAGATTAAACGGACTGGCAAGATAATAAAAAAATGTAGCATAATAGTCATAGCCCAATCCTCCGTGCCAGTCAAACTGCAGAGAACTTCCATTCTTAAATCTCTCCACCATATAACTTAAGAAAGGTACATACTGGCTGTCCGCATCGCCTATTAAAATAGTATTCCCCCCGAAAGGATAGCAATTAGTAAGAAACATATGGGCAAGCATGGTAAGCACCGGAATTGCAAATGCCACGAAATACAACCATATACATCTTTTCTTTTTATTCTCTGTCATACAAATCTCCCTACATATCTTCAAAGCGCATGACACCGGTCAAGCATCATGCGCTCTGTATAGTTTTAATATTTATATTACTCTTACTTGAAGTAAGCCACACCACTCTCAAATATCTTCTGATCCTGGTTGCCGTAGATATTCACAGCAACAGCCTCACCGATACGCTCTGAGTGACCCATCTTACCAAGGACACGTCCGTCAGGACTTGTGATACCTTCGATAGCATAGTAAGAACCATTTACATTGTAGTACTCATCCATTGTTGGATTTCCGTTTAAGTCTACATACTGGGTAGCCACCTGGCCATTTGCAAATAACTTCTCGCACCATTCCTTGCTGGCAACGAATCTACCCTCACCATGTGAGATAGGAATAGAATAAACTCCGCCAAGCTCAGCCTGGGCAAGCCATGGGCTCTTGTTTGTAACAACCTTTGTGTATGCGATCTTGGACTGGTGACGTCCAATGCTGTTCATTGTAAGTGTTGGTGATGTCTCACTCTGTGGTCTGATCTCACCGTATGGTACAAGACCAAGCTTGATAAGTGCCTGGAAGCCATTACAGATACCAAGGGCAAGTCCGTCTCTCTCATTAAGGAGCTTCATAACCTCCTCTGAGATCTTGGCATTTCTGAAAGCTGTGGCAATGAACTTACCTGATCCGTCAGGCTCATCACCTGCTGAGAAACCACCCGGGAACATTATGATCTGTGAATCGCTTATTGCCTTGGCAAATGCGTCTACTGAATCTCTTATTCCCTGAGCTGTCATATTCCTGAATACTACTGTCTGAACCTCAGCTCCTGCTCTCTCAAATGCCTTAGCTGAATCATACTCACAGTTGGTACCAGGGAATACAGGGATGAATACCTTTGGCTTAGCAACCTTGTTCTTTGATGTATATACGGTCTTTGCGTCAAAGAGACCTGTGTTGATCTCTGTCTGAGGAACCTTGCTCTTTGTTGGGAATACCTTCTCAAGCTTTGTTGTCCATGCCTTGATGGCTTCCTCAACAGTTACTGTCACATCACCGTATGTGAAGGCCGCACTGTCATTTACAGTACCGATCTTCTTAACTGTAACTCCAAGCTTGTCAACATTCTCAGGCTTAACCTCAAGGATGATAGAACCGTAATCCTTGGAAACAAGCTTCCTCTTTGTTACACCGTCATCTATTGCAACACCGAATTTATTACCGAATGCCATCTTTGATACAGCCTCAATGAGACCACCAAAGCCTATTACATAAGCAGCCTCGATCTTATCCTCTGTAATTGCCTTATGGAGCTTGTCATACTTATCAAGGACATCAGCATATACAGGAATGTCATTCTCATCCTTATCAACATCAAGTCTTACAAGGACATCGCCTGCTGCCTTAAGCTCAGGTGTAACAACATGCTTGTAGCTTGATACGTCAACTGCAAATGAACAAAGTGTAGGAGGAACATCTATGTCATTAAATGTACCTGACATACTGTCCTTACCACCTATTGACGGAAGTCCGAGACCGATCTGGACATCATATGCACCAAGAAGTGCTGCCAGTGGCTGACCCCATCTGTATGGATCTGTTCCAAGTCTCTTAAAGTACTCCTGGAAGGTAAGTCTTATCTTTGAAACATCTCCGCCTGCTGCCGCGATCTTGGCAACTGATGTAAGCACTGCGTATACTGAACCATGGTATGGGCTCCAGCTTGAAAGATATGGATCAAGGCCGTAGCTCATCATAGTGATAGTATCTGTCTTACCCTTAAGTACAGGAAGCTTAGCTATCATTGTCTGGGTTGGTGTAAGCTGATACTTACCACCGTATGGCATTGTTACTGTTGAAGCACCGATGGAGCTGTCGAACATCTCCACAAGTCCCTTCTGTGAACATACATTAAGGTCTGACAGTGTATCAAGCCATGCCTTCTTAACATCAGCAGGCTCCTTAACCTCATCAAAGTAGTTATCTGCCTTGCTTGGAACATTAACCTTAACTGTTGTCTCCTGATGAGCACCGTTGGTGTCAAGGAATGCTCTCTTTATATTAACGATCTCCTTGCCTCTCCACTTAAGGACAAGTCTAGGATCCTCTGTTACTACCGCAACAACTACAGCCTCAAGGTTCTCCTCTTCTGCATACCCAAGCATTTTGTCCACATCGGCAGGATCTACTACTATAGCCATACGCTCCTGGGACTCTGAGATAGCAAGCTCTGTTCCGTCAAGACCTGCATATTTCTTAGGAACCTTGTCAAGGTCTACTGTAAGACCGTCTGCCAGCTCTCCGATGGCAACAGATACACCGCCGGCACCGAAGTCGTTACATTTCTTTATAAGTGAAGAAACCTCTTCTCTTCTGAAGAGTCTCTGTATCTTTCTCTCTGTAGGAGGATTACCCTTCTGAACCTCTGCACCACAGCTCTCAAGGGAGTGTGAATCATGAGCCTTTGATGAACCTGTAGCTCCGCCACAGCCATCACGTCCTGTACGTCCGCCTAAAAGGATTATCATGTCCCCGGGATCTGATGTAAGTCTCTTAACCGCACGTCTTGGAGCAGCACCCATGACAGCACCGATCTCCATTCTCTTGGCAACATAATTCGGATGATATATTTCATTTACAAGTCCTGTTGCAAGTCCGATCTGGTTACCGTATGAGCTGTAACCATGGGCAGCTGTGGTAACAATCTTTCTCTGTGGAAGCTTGTTAGGAAGTGTCTCCTTAAGGGACTTTGTAGGATCTGCAGCACCTGTAACTCTCATGGCCTGGTATACATAGCCTCTTCCTGAAAGCGGATCACGGATAGCACCGCCTAAGCATGTGGCAGCACCACCGAACGGCTCTATCTCTGTAGGATGGTTGTGGGTCTCGTTCTTGAAGAATACCAGCCACTCCTCAGTAACACCGTCAACCTCCACAGGAACTACTATCGAACATGCATTTATCTCATCTGATACTTCCATGTCATCAAGCTTTCCTGCTGCCTTAAGCTGCTTCATACCCATAAGGGCTATATCCATAAGACATACGAACTTGTCGTCTCTGTCCTTGTACATCTCCTTCATCTCAGCACGATATGCGTCAAATGTCTTCTCAAGAAGCTCCTTGTAATCTCCATCGTCAAAGGTTACATCTGTAAGCTCTGTGGAGAAGGTGGTATGACGGCAGTGATCTGACCAGTATGTGTCAAGGACTCTGATCTCAGTCATGGAAGGATCTCTCTTCTCGTCATTCTTAAAATAATTCTGGATGTGAAGGAAATCCTTGAATGTCATGGCAAGACCAAGTGACTCATAAAGCTCCTTAAGCTTGTCCTCAGGCATATCTTTAAATCCGTCAAATATGATAACATCCGCAGGCTCATCATACTCAGTAACAAGAGTCTCTGGGATCTCAAGACCACAGGCTCTTGAGTCGACAGGATTGATACAATATTCCATAACGCTCTTAAACTGCTCATCTGTAACATTTCCTGAAAGAATATATGTAGTTGCAGTCTTTATGATAGGATCCTCATCCTCATTAAGAAGTTTTACACACTGCTCCGCAGAATCTGCTCTCTGATCGAACTGTCCCGGAAGCGCTTCTACAGAGAACACCTTATCTGTGTCCTGCATTGGAAGCTCATCGCCCTCATAGACCATATCTACAGGTGGCTCAGAAAATACGGTATTGATTGCTTTTCTGTATGTCTCATCTGAAAGATTCTCAACATCATAACGGACAAGTACTCTTACATATTCAGCATCAATGTTAAGATAGTTCTTGATCTCGTCATGGAGTTCCTTAGCCTTAACTGCGTAGTCCGGCTTTTTTTCAACGTAAACTCTTCTTACCTTACTCATGGTAGACCTCCGTAATGTAAATTAATTTTCAACAGTTGGAGCAGCAACCATTTAAAATTGTGGGTGCTGCGGCGTAACGATGTCACAGACATCATTACAATAAATAAAAGTGCTGTTATCATGCACATACATACATAATAATAGCACTTTTATTAAATCTTGAATAGCTGTAATTTCATATTAATTGTGTAATCGTCGTATCATTTTGAAAATAACCGAATTCTGGTACACCATAGGTGCCTCCTCAGCGAAGAATATTATTCCGTCAGTAGGGGCATATATCTGGGATTTCACATCACCGGTCATAGGATTTACGATATTGGCGATTATATCTCCTCTGGTGACCTCGTCTCCCGGACCTGCCAGTCTTCTGAAGAAACCGCCTGCCTTATCCGATCTTATGCTGAGTAATTCCTCCTCATCCAAAACCGTGGAGATATATCCTGCGTGGCAGTTATATCTTATGATACCCATTCTGGTAAGGAACCTGAGCACTGCCGATACGGCATTGTTGGCACTTACTTCATCAATCCTCTCCGTAGCTCCGGAATATATCGAGAAAGCCTCGGTTCCGTTCATCTGCCAGTTATAATTAAGAGTTGCCCTGTCATATGCTCTCGGTTCTGCCGTAAGCACATACTGCATACCAAAAAGGTTCGCCAATGAATTACTCTGTCTTCCTGTCTCCATCATCCTTACATGAGGGATAAACTGTCCCTCCATATAAAAGCTTGCGAATTGTATTCCATAGGCATAGCCATCTGTATAAGAAAGCACCGCATCAGCGATTCTGCTTACCGCCTGTCCTTCCGGATTACCCGGAAAAGCCCTGTTAAGATCCGCATTGTCCGATATCCAGTACTTCTGTCCCATATTCATGGAGCTGTAATTAAGTGACGGTATCAGCAATATCCTCTTTCCTGCAACTATAGAGCCTCTTGTCTCAAGATCATAAAGCTTTTTTGACATCAGCGAGCTTATATAGAGCTGCTGGTATTCATTTCCCCTTAAGGCTCCGATTATGCATGCTGCCTTTTCTCCGCTTCCAAAAGAATAGCCGTATATTGTGTATTCACCCCTGTAAGCTGTATTCATTGAGTAAACTATTTCTTTATTCATCAGGACCTCCAAACACTCTTGCCACAAGAGAGCCTTCCTCTATTATAGGATAAGACCTGAGTGAAAATACCACTCCTGTTCTGGGAGATTTAATTACTTCTTCTATAGAGCCGGTGAGCACATTGACGATCTTGCCTATCTCGCCTCCGCGCTTTATAAGCCCCGAATGTTTTACTGAAGGGATAAATATTCCGCTGCTCTCTGCATTAACAAAGGCAACATCCGCATCAGCGGCTATCTTCGGCATGTGGGTATTATTCGCGCAGCCATCCCATATGCCCATGTACTCCATAAGTGAGAATATACCCTCCACTATCTGGCTGCAATATTCATAATCAATGGTCAGAGCCACTCCTGACTCCACCACCATAGTTTTTACTCCGATATCATTAAGGGCATACGCTATACTTCCCGGCATAACCGTAGATGATGGGTGTACCCACACTACGTCCGTATTAAGCCTTGACGCATACTCTATTATGTCATCAGCTATATCAGAGTTCACTCTGACCTGGGGGATCTCCTTGAGATATACACTGCTTGAATGTACATCAAGACATATATCCGACCCATCTATATCCTCAACTACCTTGGCTGCAATGTACTCCCCAACCGTACCATCAGCCGAGCCCGGGAACACCGTATTCATGTCAATATCTATAACCGGTATATCCCTGTATCTTGATTCGAGTCCCATTGGATTTAAAAATGGATATACATCCACTATTCCCTTAAGCTTTGTGAACTCACTTTTTATCCGCCTGATAATTTCATAGCAGATATACTGTCCCGCCACCTCGTCGCCATGTATACCGGACACTATACTAAGTCTCTTCTCCCTGCCGGTAGTCATATCAGGCTCAAGGTGATTCTTTTTTACCCTTATAACCTCTTCGATCAGCATATCCGCAGACGCAACAGTTTCTATCATTAGAATTCCACCTCAATGTACTTTATACCGCACGCAATGTGCTGATTATATTATACACTTTTCCGGTCTTTTTTCAAATACTATATGAGGCTTCCGCAGATATCTGTCACGGCTTCATTATCCCATTTTATGCTCTCTTCTTATACTTGATCCTGAGCTTGTCCGCTATCATGGCTATAAACTCCGAGTTAGTCGGCTTGCCCTTAAAGGCATTGACCGTATATCCGAACATGTCATTTATTGTATCTATCTGTCCCCTTGCAAATGCCACCTCTATGGCATGTCTTATAGCTCTCTCAACAGAAGATGATGTAGTATTGTATTTCTTTGCAATGGAAGGATACAGAAGCTTTGTGATGTAATTGAGATTATTACTGTCATTTACACACATTATAATGCCCTCTCTTATATACTGGTATCCTTTTATATTGGCAGGGATACCTATATCTCTGATGATCTCTGTAACCTCTGCCATGAGATCAGGAATACCATCCGGTATCTTCAGATCATTGCCCATACAGATAAGCTCTCCATGAGAGTCAGTATCTTTTCTCAGCTTAAGATTATACATCTGCGTAATACGCCTTGCCAGTATCTCCGGCTTATATGGCTTTCTCATGTAATATGTAGCACCAAGCTCGAATGCACAATTGATCAGCTTCTGTGAATACAAGGATGATAATACAATAAACACTGTATTCTCCATCTGATTTTCTGCCTTAAGCTGTTCAATAACTCCAAGGCCATCAATACCCGCAAGACAGATATCAATTATAACTACCTCAGGCTGATGTCTTTTGATAGCAGCCAACGCACGGTTTCCGTCTTTTACACATTCCACAATCTCAATTCTTTCGTCCCCCGAACGTGCAAGATCCTCTGCTATGGACAGACAGTTACTGTCTGCAATTACTACTTTCATCACGTTTCCCTTTTCATTCATGTTCTTATTCCCCTTTTCTACCCTGGTGCACACTATAACGCTCATATTATATAGTATGCTGTTGTGTGTTTGCATATGATATTGTTTTTGATATCATAGCAATATATTATGCCGTCTTACGTCTGTTGTCAAGTCTAATTTTGTCTGCGATCAGTGCAATAAATTCACTATTTGTCGGTTTTCCCTTTCCTGCACTTATGGTATAACCGAACATTTCATTTATCGTATCTAATTTTCCTCTTCCGAATGCAACCTCTATGGCATGTCTTATAGCACGCTCCACCCTTGAAGGCGTAGTGTTGTAAACCTTGGCTATACCGGGGTATAACTGTTTTGTTATGGAATTAAGAATGTCCATGTCCTCCACTGCCATAAGTATGGCACTTCTCAGATATTGATATCCTTTAATATGAGCCGGAACTCCAAGTTCGTGTATTATGCCGGTTATTATACCCATCAATTCTCCTTCATCCGGTATGGTAGTCCCACTTCCATAGGGAACATTCTTGCTGCTCCTTGCAAATGAAACTATCTCTTTCTTTAACAGCTCCGGATCTCCGTCCTTGTTGAACACCTTAAGCACCGCGCAGTTTTCCAGTGCCCTGCAGAGAAACTCCAGATATTTCTCATGACCCACATCTGCCATTACCATAAACTTAAGGTTGTCCACTCCTGTTCTGTTCTTTATATCCTCAACTATATCTATGAGGCTCTTATCTCCCAGCATTTCATCTGTCACTATAACGTCCGGTGTTCTGGCACTTACCCTGCCTGCCACCTCATCGCCCTCATGACACATTCCTGTTATCTCACAATTACCTGTATCCTTTAACGCAGTGCTTAGCTGTTCCGCTTCTCTTTTGTCCCGCTTTGCTATAAGCACCTTAACCCTGCTCATATCTACCTCCAAATCAACTTTTATATACTGTAAAGGCACCTGGAGTAACCTTACATGTCTCGCATAAATTATTATATATTTGCCCATATTAATTGGGAATATGCTTTAAGACGCAAGTTGCGACACACACTCACAGCATATGACCAAAAGCTACCCCCATATTACATTCTACGCCGCAGATATTAATATTAATCATGTAGATTGATTAAATTTAATCATTCAAATGTCATTTTTTGTGTGTTATCATAACAAACATCAAAACGGTTGATATTTTTTGTCAAAAGAAGTACTAAGTGTCGAAGACACATTTAGAATAGTGCTACCACATGCAAAATCTTAATGGACCGATGTTCTGTTATAGGAGGTACGTTATGAAAGGCTACGATAAATACGAAAGAGCATATTTTATGCCACCTGTATGTACATACGACTGGGTGAAGAAGGATCATGTAGACAAGGCACCTATATGGTGCAGCGTAGATTTAAGGGATGGCAACCAGGCACTTATTGAGCCTATGAGCCTTGAGGAGAAGCTGGAATTCTTCAAGATGTTGGTGGACATAGGCTTCAAGGAGATCGAGGTAGGCTTCCCTGCCGCATCCGAAACAGAGTACAACTTCATAAGAGCACTTATAGACAATAATATGATCCCCGAGGATGTGACCATACAGGTACTTACCCAGGCAAGAGAACACATAATAAAGAAAACCTTCGAGGCCGTTAAAGGCGCAGGCCATGCTGTGATTCATCTCTACAACTCCACCTCTGTTGCCCAGAGGGAGCAGGTATTCAAGAAAGACAAGGAAGAGATCAAGAAGATTGCCGTAGACGGAGCAAAGCTTTTAAAGCGTCTTGCTGATGAAACAGACGGCAACTTCTCCTTTGAGTACAGCCCTGAGAGCTTCCCGGGAACCGAGGTTGACTATGCCCTTGAGGTATGTAACGCAGTTATAGATGTATGGGAGCCTAAACCTTCAAATAAGGTTATAATCAATATCCCTACCACCGTACAGATAGCAATGCCGCATGTATTTGCAACACAAGTGGAATACTTAAGCAAGAACCTCCACAACAGGGACGCCGTAACCTTAAGCCTTCATCCTCATAACGACAGAGGCTGCGGCATAAGCGACGCAGAGATGGGACTTCTGGCCGGTGCAGACAGAATAGAGGGTACTCTTTTCGGCAACGGTGAGCGTACCGGCAATGTTGATATAGTAGCCCTCGCCATGAACATGTTCTCCCAGGGCGTCGATCCACAGCTTGACTTCTCCAATATGTCCGAGATCCGTACTTGCTATGAGCGTCTCACCAGAATGCATGTGCATGAAAGAACTCCTTACTCAGGCGATCTGGTATTTACCGCATTCTCCGGCTCCCACCAGGACGCTATATCAAAGGGAATGACATGGCGCAAGGAGAAGCACCTGCACAAATGGTCAGTGCCATATCTTCCTATAGATCCAAAGGATGTGGGACGTGCCTACGAATCTGATGTAATAAGAATCAACAGCCAGTCAGGAAAGGGCGGCGTCAACTACATACTTAAGCAGAACTACGGAATAACCCTTCCGGATAAGATGCGTGAGGAATTCGGATACCTGGTAAAGCATGTATCTGACGAGGCTCACAAGGAGCTTTCACCTGACCTGATATATGACATACTTATAGATAATTATGTGTCAACCCATACCCGCTTCCAGATACCGGAATGCCACTTCAAGCAGATAAACGGTATCATGGCAGAAGCCTCCATAGCCTACGACAACCATATAAATAAGATAGAGGCAAACGGAAACGGCCGTCTTGACGCGGTATCCAACACCATAAAGCAGTTCTTTGAGATAAGCTACGAGTTAAGTGTATACGAGGAGCACGCCTTAACCACCGGTTCTTCTTCAAAGGCAATGTCATTTGTAGGTATCACCTACAACGAAAAGCTTTACTGGGGTGTAGGTATCGATGACGATATAATAAAATCCTCCATTAATGCCCTTGTATGTGCTGTAAACAAGCTTCCGGTGCTTTCAGAAATCACTGCCAAGGCCGACGAAAGGCTCATAACCATGAAGAACTACATACAGACCAACTATCAGACAGTTACTCTTGAGGATATGGCCACGAAGGTTAATCTCTCAGTGCCTTATGTGTCCAAGTACTTCAAAGAAAAGGCACAGGTAACATTTGGTGATTATGTAAGACAGGTAAGGATGAAGAAAGCAAAGACACTGCTTAAGACCACCAGTATGACCATTGAAAGCATAGCAGAAAGCATAGGCTACGCCAACGTGGAGCACTTCTCCCGCTCCTTCAAGAAAGTATACGGCATGGCACCGGTACAATACCGTGCCACCGGCAAATAAATATTGATTTATAGCCTTTATTCTGCTATCATGAATAAGGATTATATAAGTTCATAATACGGATGAATGTTTCTACTAACTACCGCAAATAGTTATCTATAATTCAATTATAGGTATATTGTATCTTGCGGTAGTTTTTTTATGATTTTTTATCAAGGAGGAACACAGATGAAGCATTACGACGTTATAGTAATTGGCGCAGGCCCGGGAGGAATATTTGCAACCTATGAGCTGGTCAAGAAACAGCCTGAGCTTACCATTGGTGTATTCGAGTCAGGAAACCGTTTATCCGGAAGAAAATGTCCTATTGACGGTGACAGGATAAAGAGCTGTATCCATTGTAAGAGCTGTTCCATCATGAGTGGATTTGGTGGTGCAGGTGCATTTTCAGATGGAAAATACAACATCACTAATGACTTCGGAGGTACCCTCTACGAATATATCGGAAAAAAACAGGCCATAAACCTTATGAAGTATGTTGATGACATCAACATGGAATATGGCGGTGAAGGAACAAAGCTCTACTCTACTGCAGGAACGAAATTCAAAAAGATATGTATGCAGAACAAGCTGAAGCTTCTTGACGCTTCCGTGAGACATCTTGGAACAGATGTTAATTACATCGTACTTAAGAACCTGTATGAATATCTTGAGGATAAGGCAGACTTCTATTTCAACACTCCGGTCACATCCATCGGACATCCTGATGATGGCTATGTAATACACACAGATGCTGGTGACTACAGTTGCAAGAACTGCATAGTCTCCGTTGGAAGAAGCGGCAGCAAATGGATGGAGCAGGTATGTCATACCCTTGATATACCAACCAGGTCCAACCGTGTGGATATAGGTGTCCGGGTTGAACTTCCGGCAGTTATATTCTCACATCTCACCGACGAATTATATGAAAGCAAGATCGTATACCGCACACAACAATTCGAAGACAATGTCCGCACCTTCTGTATGAACCCACATGGTATAGTGGTAAATGAAAATACCAACGGGATCGTTACAGTAAACGGTCATAGCTACGAGGATGAGGAAATGCAGACAGAGAACACCAACTTTGCTCTTCTGGTTTCAAAGCATTTCTCAGAGCCATTTAAGGACAGCAACGGCTATGGAGAAAGTATAGCCAGACTGTCAAATATGTTAGGCGGCGGCGTAATAGTCCAGCGTTTCGGCGACCTGGTAAGAGGTCGTAGAAGTACTGAAAGCAGGATCAGGGAAGGTCTTGTAACTCCTACCCTTTCCGCAACCCCGGGAGACTTAAGTCTTGTACTTCCTAAGAGAATACTGGACGGTATCATGGAGATGATCTACGCCCTTGACAAGATTGCTCCGGGAACTGCAAATGACGACACTCTCCTCTATGGTGTAGAGGTCAAGTTCTATAATATGGAAGTAGAGCTTAATCAATACCTCGAATGTAAATATAAGGGAATGTACATCATAGGTGATGGCAGCGGTGTAACTCACTCTCTTTCCCATGCCTCAGCCAGCGGAGTTTATGTGGCAAGACATATCAGCGAATTGTTACAGTAAATATATTTTCAGATGAGTCATATATCCTAAAGGATCTATGGCTCATTTTTTATATTTTTTTAATTGATCATTTATTTTAAATATCTTTTATATTAAATATTTTTAAAATATAAAATTTCGAACCCTGATATATTATTCCATATTTTCGATGAATATACCGTAGCCCATGGTTGGGTCATCCACTATAACGTGGGTTACGGCTCCAATAAGCTTGTCATCCTGAATTATAGGCGAACCACTCATGCCCTGGACTATGCCGCCGGTAAGCTCTATGAGCCTGTCATCAGTAACCTTAAGCTGGAGGTTTCTCACATCCCCGTCATAATCTATCCTAACTATATTTATCTCATATTTCTCAAGCTCACCGGTTATCCTGGAGTAAATGTACGCCTTTCCTAAGGACACATCCTCGGAGCTTCCGAGAAGGACTTTCTCCTCCTCATCATAATGCTTCTTCACATAGTTTTTATTTAATTTTCCTGTGACACCGCTATAGATATTTTTATTCACAATGCCTATAAGCTTGGTGCTGTACATTATGCTTCCCCTTATCTTGCCGGGATTATCCTGGGATGACTTATCTATACCAAGTATTGTGGCCTCGTATACTCCACCGCTTACACTGTTCATCTCAAGACCCGTGTCGTAGTCTGAAACACTGTGTCCCAATGCTGCAAACGAATCTTCGTCTATATAGGTCATTGTACCTATTCCCGATATATCATCCTTGATCCATAATCCCAGCTTGTAGCTGGATTCCGATACCCGTGTCGGAGTTATGTCAACTTTATTTACTACACCGTCTCTTCTGTATCCAATGGTGATGCAGTCCCCATGGCACTTATTTACCAGATCTGTGACCTGCTTTCTGGTATTTACTTCGGTTCCGTCTATGCTCACAATATAATCCCCCTGTTTAAGCTTGCCCTCGCAGGGTGACGTATGTCCGCCCTCTACATCATCAACTATCTCCGTGTTCACCACGAACACTCCATCAGTCTTGATATATATACCTATAGGCTCCCCCGACGGGATCACATACTTCTCCTTACTGTTCTCCTCTATACATTCGCTATAGACAGAGGCCTCATCATCGGCAGCATATTCCATCCTTACAAATATAAATATGATACAGGCTGCACACATACAGCCAAATATCAGCATTCCGTAAAGTATCCTCTTATAGGTCCTTGCTCTGTCCTCATTGTCATATCTGTGCATAGTACTTCTCCTTAAAAATCCAGCTACGACGTAAAGATGTCGCATACATCATTACAATAAAAAAGCCAGTGCCATCAAAATAAAATGATGATACTGACTTTATTATCTGCACATTTATGATTTTTATTTACGAACTTATTTATGGCTTACTTCTTTATGTTTAAAGCCATGGATTTCATCTCTCTGGCATTTGATATTACCGCGTCAGTTATTGAAGCTCCGCCAAGAAGTCTCGCGATCTCATTTACAGACTCTTCAGCTGAAAGTCTCTCTATCTTGGTCACGGTCTTACCATTTTCTGCCATTTTTTTAATGCAATAATGGCTGTCTGCCATGGCTGCTATCTGTGGAAGGTGGGTTATGCTTATGACCTGATGGGCTGCCGCTATGACATTCATCTTCTCTGCCACCTTCTGGGCTGCCATGCCGCTTATTCCCACATCTATCTCGTCAAATATAAGAGTGTCTATATTGTCCTCGGACGCCATACAGGACTTAACAGCAAGCATTATCCTTGAAAGCTCACCGCCTGATGCCACCTCATAAAGAGGCCTGAGCTTCTCACCTACATTCGTGGATATGACGAAATAGCAATCATCAATACCATTTGCAGAAGGGAATGAAAGCCTGTCAAATACCATGTCAAACTTAACCTCCATGAAGCTTAAGTCTGCCAGTGCTCCCCTTATGCTGTCACATAACTTCACAGCCTCAGCCTTTCTCGCCTTACTGAGTTCCTCTGCTGAAGCCTTCAAGGTCTCCTCGGCAGATGAACGACTGCTCTCAAGCTCTGCTATGTACCGGTCATACTGCTCAAGCTGCTCTATCTCCCGCTTCTTCTTTTCTGCCTCTTCAAGAATAACAGATATGGTGTCTCCGTATTTGCCCTTCATGTTGTTTATAACATCAAGACGCTTCACAACCTCCTCAAAGGTTTCATTGTCAAATTCCATGCCCTGGATATAGTCACTTATATCCACATTGAAATCGTTCAAAAGTGAGTCGACCGTAACAAGCTGTCCATATATGTTCTCAAGCTCCGGATCAAGCTCCTTCACAGCCCTCAGGGAATTAAGTGCCCTGCTTATCTTATTTCCAACGGAATCCGTAGCCTCATATCCTGTTTCGGCATATACAGAGCCGGCGGCACTTACAATGTCCCTGGCATTGGTCATCCTGTTATACTGTCGCTCAACCTCTTCGTCCTCTTCAGGTCTTAAGGCTGCTGCCTCTATCTCATTCACCTCGTACTTAAGGAACTCAAGACGCCTGTTTCTGTCGCTGTCATCCATGGTAGCCGAAGCAAGCTTCTCCTCTATATCCTTATATGCGTGATACGCCTTCTTCACATTCTCCTTTAAAGGATCAAGAACCTTCTTGCCATAGGCATCCAGTATGTTTAAGTGCTCAGTCTTCTTAAGCAGGGTCTGCTGCTCATGCTGGGCATGCATATCAACTAAAAGTGCGGTCACATCCCGGAGCTTCGCCGCCGTAACAGCCACATCATTTATGGTATTAACGGTTCTGTTTCCCATGATCTTACGGGAAATGATCAGTTCTCCGTCCTCAGACGGATATACCTCAAGCTCCTTAAGAGCCCCCTTAATCCGCTCATCATTCACAATGAAAAGGAGTTGGCACAGACCTTCCTTCGAGGGATCTCTGAGCATATCCTTAGGAAGCCTTCCTCCCATTCCTATCTTAAGGGCACCGATAATTATGGATTTACCGGCACCGGTTTCACCGGTCAGTATATTCAGACCGTCGGTGAAGGTTATATCTGCGTCCTCAATGAGGGCGAGATTCTTTATATGTACATTTAATAGCATTTATTCTCCTTATTTCTGGTATCTTTCGATGGTAGTAATAACAGATTTCACAAGCTCCCTTGAACGCACTGCAAGAAAAAGGGTATCATCACCGGCGATACAGCCCATAAGTCCATTAATGGAAAGATTGTCAAGAGCTGCCCCCACAGCCATCGCCATTCCCGAAACAGTCTTTATGACTATGAGATTTTCCGCTGCCTCCATGGACAATATACAGGTGGAAAGCACCTGCTTATAGGAATTGATGGATTCCCTGCCGGCACTTTTGCCAAGGGCATACTTCTGTCTGCCTCCTGCCACTGACACCTTTGTGAGATTTATATCCCTTATATCCCTTGATATGGTGGCCTGAGTAGTGTTAAAGCCCGCCTCCGTAAGCTTCGTCAGAAGCTCATCCTGGGTTTCTATATCATTGTTCTCAACTATCTCTATTATCTTAGCCTGACGTCTCTGCTTCACTACTGCGCACCCCCAAATTTGCTTCTGAGAAGCTCATAGAAATTCTTGTCCGTTGCCTTTATAAGCTTGGTAACATTTGCCGATCTTCTGATGTATATCTCATCCCCTGCAGAAAGTCCTATATCGCTGCCTCCGTCAAATGCCACGATGGCCTCCGTCTCCTGGGTCTTTCTCTTCTTAACGATCTCTATCCTTATCTCCTCATCACCGGACATGACTATACTCTTGGCGGTAAGGGAATGTGGAGAAACCGGTGTTATGACTATGACCCTGCCGCCCGGACTTACGATAGGTCCTCCTGCGGACAGGCTGTATCCGGTAGACCCGGTAGGTGTAGCCACCACAACTCCGTCAGCCTCATATGTATCCACCATGTGGTTTCCTGCGTACATATTAAGACCAATGATTCTTGAAAATCCGGCTCTTGATACCACCACATCATTTAATGCGCTCTTTCTGTATTCACTGCCATCGGTCTTTTTCACAATACCTTCCAACATCATGCGCTCTTCAATGGCGTAATCATCATTTACAAGCCTGTAGAGCACGCTCTCTATGTCCACAAGCTCCACCTCTGTTAGGAAGCCTACTGTTCCAAGATTTATGCCAAGTAACGGAATATCTATATCCTCAATGGCTGACGCCACACTTAAAAGGGTACCGTCCCCTCCAAGCACCAGTATGCAATCCATTTTACCGGTCATCTCACTCATCCTGTCATGGTCACTGTTACAGAATGTGCTCACATCTGTAATAAGGGTATCGCCCCCCAGTATCCTGATCTGACTGTCCACCAGCCTTGAAATTGTGGATTCATCATCCTTATATGGATTAACAACCATCAGAAAGTTCTTCATAGTAATCTCCATTCCACCTAAAGTGGAAATATATCATCTACAGTTTCTCGTGGGATTCCTTTACAAGGGCATTTATATCAAATTCCCTGCCCTCTCTTGAGGTATCCTTGGTTATATAGAGCAGATATTCAATGTTGCCCTCAGGTCCCTTTATAGGGGAATATGACAGGTCAAGGGTCACAAATCCCATTTCCCTTGCAAATGAAACTATCATATCCACAACCTCCACATGGACCGACTGCTCTCTTACTACACCCTTCTTGCCAACCTTTTCACGACCTGCTTCAAATTGTGGCTTTATAAGGCACACGACCTCACCCACATCAGTTAAAAGATCATAAACCGCAGGGAGCACCTTCTTAAGTGATATAAACGACACATCAATAGAAGCAAAATCTATCTTGTCTGCCACATCATCAGGTGTCACATAACGGATATTTGTCTTCTCCATACACACAACCCGCTCATCATTTCTGAGCTTCCAGGCAAGCTGTCCGTGTCCCACATCTACAGAATAAACCTTCACAGCACCGTTCTGCAGCATACAGTCTGTGAAACCTCCGGTGGAAGCTCCCACATCCATGGCTATCTTCCCCTCAAGGGTAACGCCGAAGCAGTTCATGGCTTTCTCAAGCTTAAGTCCGCCTCTGCTCACATACCTTAAGGTATTGCCCCTGACCTCTATAAGTGCGTCCTCATTAAAGGTCTGTCCTGCCTTATCTTCCTTGTTGTTATCCACATATACTATCCCGGACATTATGATCGCCTTGGCTTTCTCCCGGGATTCAGCAAGTCCCTTCTTAACAAGAAGTACATCTAATCTCTCTTTCAAAGTTTTATCTCCATTTCAGCATGCTTTATCCTGTCATAAACAGAGTCTGCATCTAGTTTACATAACTTACGCAGTTCGGCTATGCTTCCCTGCTTTACATAGCAATCATCCACGGCTGCCACCACAAGCTTTATCCTGTAACCCTTCTCTGCTATATATTCCTCTACAGCAGCGGCATAGCCACCATGTTTAATTCCCTCTTCCATGACCACAAGTATCTCATGCTCCTTCACAAGCTCGTCTATCATTTCGTGATCCACCGGCTTGACAAATCTCGCATTTACCACTGTGATCTCCTTCTTATCATCAAGGAATATGTTATACAGCTTCTCGGCCTCGTAGACCATCTGTCCCACCGCCAGAACTGCAATACCGCTTCCTCTGGTTATATATTCACTCTTGCCATACACTACAGGCTCCTGTATGGAGCTTAATCCATAGTAAGCCTCACCCTTGGCATATCTTATGGCAACAGGACCGTCATAGGAAACAGCCCATTCCATAAGCCTCGTAAGATCATACCTGTTCTTAGGGGAAACTATGGTCATACCCGGGATCTGTGACATATATGCAATGTCAAACAGTCCCTGGTGAGTCTCTCCGTCAGGTCCTACAAGTCCCGCTCTGTCTATGGCGAACACCACATGAAGATTCTGCAGGCATACATCATGCAGGATCTGGTCATAGGCTCTCTGTAGGAACGAGGAATATATGGCAACCACCGGTGTCATTCCTGCTGCCGCAAGTCCCGCTGCAAATGTCACAGCATGTTCCTCTGCTATTCCCACATCAAAAAATCTGTCGGGATATTTCTCTGCAAATTTTGCAAGTCCTGTTCCCTGTGCCATAGCCGCTGTTATGGCTACAATGTTTTTATTCTCCGCAGCCAGCTCCACAAGCTTTCTGCCAAATATACCTGTATAGGTCTTATTTCTGCTCTTTGTTATAACCTTGCCGGTATCAACATCAAAGGGAGCAACACCATGGAAATAGCTTGGGTGCTTCTCTGACCATTTGTACCCCTTACCCTTAACCGTCTTTACATGGACGATTATAGGTCTGTCAAGCTGAAAAGCCTTCTCAAAGGTTGCAGACATAAGTTCTATGTCATGACCGTCTATAGGTCCTATATAAGTAACTCCCAGATCCTCGAAGAACATTCCCGGCACAAGCATCTGCTTGATGGAATCCTTAGAACGCTTAACACCCCTGGCAAGCTTCTCTCCTGCCACCGGAATATGGAGAAGTATCTTCTCCACAGTGCCCTTGATCTCATTGTATGCCTGTCCTACTCTGAATCTGCTGAGGTAAGTGGACATGCCACCTACATTCTCATCTATAGACATTTCATTATCATTTAAAACTATAAGACAGCCTGACTGCTTAGAGCCCATATTGTTCAGGGCTTCGTATACAAGTCCCCCTGTAAATGAGCCGTCTCCGATCACCGCAGCTATCCTCTCATGTTCCCCGCGTATATCTCTTGCGCACGCCATTCCAAGAGCCGCAGACATGGAAGTAGAGCTGTGTCCGGTGTTAAATGCGTCACAGTCACTCTCGGAGGTCTTCGGGAATCCACTTAGCCCTCCCAACTGTCTCAAAGTATCAAATTCGTTTTTTCTGCCCGTAAGTATTTTATGGACATAGGACTGGTGTCCCACATCCCATATGATCTTATCCTCAGGGAAATTCATTACACGGTGAAGTGCCATGGTTATCTCCACACATCCAAGATTGGACGCAAGATGACCGCCTGTATGGCTTACCTTTTCTATAAGGAATTCACGTATCTCCTGTGCCAGAGGCTTAAGCTCCTTACGGCTGAGTTGCTTTATGTCATTTGGATTATTTATTCTATCAAGTAATTTCATCATAACTTATTTATTTCTCGATATAAGGGATAATATAAGCTCCCTCAGGAATTTATTTTCATATGGCAGACTGTCAAGAAGCTCTACAGCATGTTCGGAAATCTTCTTCACATCCTCTGCCGCCTTGTCCAGTCCATGTATCGTGACGTAAGTAATCTTGCCGTTATCCATGTCGGAATGGGCAGGCTTACCTATAACCTCTGTATCTCCCACAACATCAAGTATATCGTCCTGTATCTGGAAGGCTATACCTACCGCAGAAGCGATCTGTTCCATAATATCAACATATCTCTCCTCTGCTCCGGCAAGTACTGTTCCGATCATCATAGAAGCCTCTATAAGTGCCCCTGTCTTATTCTCATATATGTAGTGGAGCTGTTCTTCGCTTAACCTGCTGCCTGTAAGCTCCACATCTGCCACCTGACCCCCAAGCATACCGCTTATTCCGGGCTTACGGGCAAGTATCTTCATGGCTGCTGCCGCATACTTTATATTACATTCACTGTCAAATGCCCCGGCAGCAGTCTCATAGGCATAATTAAGCAGTGCATCTCCCGCAAGGATAGCCATTGCCTCGCCATACACCTTATGGTTTGTAGGTCTTCCGCGTCTCAGATCATCATTGTCTAAAGCAGGAAGGTCATCATGTATAAGGGAATATGTATGTATCATCTCAATAGCTGCCATAAATGGTTGTACTGCATCGCCGCTTCCGCCGAACATATGGTAACATTCCTCCATCAGCATAGGGCGGAGTCTCTTGCCACCTGCCATAAAGGAATACTTCATTGCCTTTATCACTGTGTCATTAAAACCGTCTCCCTCAGGAAGAAAGCCTGTTATAACCTCTTCCACATGGGCGGTCTTCTGCTTCAGTTCTTCACTAAACGTCATTTTCCCCCTCCTTGCTAAGGACGATCATTTCCTTCTCCACATCACAAAGATTATCCCGGCACTCCTTAATGAGCTTCACACCCTCACTGTACACATCAAGGGCATCCCTTAAAGGTGTGTCCTGCTTCTCAAGGATACCTGCAATATCCTCCAGTCTTGCCAGTGCCGCCTCAAGATCGAAGCGTTCTGCTGTGGAGTCACCTTTTTCTGTGTTATTTGTTTGTATAATATTCATTTCTGTATTATTTTCCATGCTGTCGTTTCCTGTGTTATTATCTGTCAAATTAATATTTACTGAATTATTGTTATTTTCTGGTCTTTGTTTTTACCTACAAAACTTCGATCTGTATATATTTATAAAAATCACACAACATCCGCCTCGAAGCTTCCGTCAGACATGGTTATCCTGATCCTGTCACCGGAGTTCACCGCTTCCGCTTCCTTTACCGGCTCACCGTCACACTCCACATATCCAAAGCCGCCTATCAGCTTGGCACTTGGAGAGTGTCCGTTTATCCTGCTTGCCAGTATCCTGAGTCTGTTCTTATTCCTGTCTAATGACATGTTCATGGCTCTTCCGATCCTGTCCGCAAGATTGTCCACATATATGCTGTGATCAATAAGCTTCTGCTTCGGATTTAATATCCTTAGCTTCTCCTCTACACTGTCAAGCCTTGCCAATGCCTGGCTGACCTTAAAACCCATCAGCCTGTTGATGGATCTTTCCGCATCCTCAAATCTCCTTACGGTGGTCATCACATCAGGTATTGCCAGCTCACATGCCGCAGAAGGTGTTGGGGCACGTTTGTCTGCCGCATAATCTGCTATAGTATTGTCTGTCTCATGTCCCGTACCTGAGATTATGGGTGTCCGGGCATGGAAAATCGCCATGGCAACAATCTCTTCATTGAAAGCCCAAAGGTCTTCAATAGATCCGCCACCACGGCCGATGATAATAGTATCTACGTTCATGGAATCCAGAGTTTCTATACCTCTGGCAATATCCTTTGCCGCTCCGTCACCTTGAACCAGTGCCGGATACAATATAAGCTGTACATAAGGATTTCTTCTCCGGGCAATATTCCTTATATCCTGTATAGCTGCCCCGGTGGCAGCAGTCACTATTCCCACACGCTTAGGATAGCGGGGAATCTCCTTCTTTATCTCAAAATCAAACACACCCAGATCGTACAGCTTCTGCTTCAGTCTCTCGTATTCCTCATACAGACTGCCTGTTCCTGCAAGCCTTATGTCCTGTACATAGAGCTGATATCTGCCGTCTCTTTCGTACACATTAATGCTTCCGTGGGCGATGATCTGCTGTCCGTTCTCCATACGGAAGCCAAGCCCTGTCATGGCATTACTCCTGAACATAACGCATGCCACCGCCCCTGTCTCGTCCTTAATGGAGAAGTATATGTGTCCCGAGCTGTGGTACTTAACATTTGAAGCCTCGCCCTTAACATATATATTGCCAAGGAATGGATCAGTGGCCATCATATTCTTAATATAGCTGTTTACCTGTCCTACAGTGTACTCTGTCATAGTACTCCTTACACCAGCCTGTCAGGCAGTGTTTTGATGAACTTTTTCTCATCATTTCTGCCGGCTGTGTATTATTTTTCTTTATACAAGCTTGCCAAGTAATGCGTTGATGAACTTTCTTGCTTCTTCGTCACAATATAACTTGGTAAGCTCAATAGCCTCATTTATAGCTACCTTCTCAGGAATGTCATCATCATATTTTATTTCGTAAATGGCAAGCCTCAGGATTGCAAGCTCCGCCTTACCTATACGGTTAAGCTTCCAGCCCTCTGATATTCCATCTATGATCTTGTCGATCTCATCCACATGGGCTGTTATATCCAGAACTCTCTTCTTGATATACTCTTTGTCCTTATCCTCATACATCAACGCATCAAGGATGCTTCCCTCCTCGTCGTCATCAGGATAAGTGGCAAATGACATCTCCACCTGTTCTTCCATCTCTTCCGGACTGTTGAACGGAAGTGCAAATAATATCTTAAATACTTTTTCTCTAATTTCTCTTCTAGTCATGATCTAATCCTAATTGGCATCGTTCATCTTAACGCCTGCCACCCTTATATTTACTTTAGTAACATTTAATCCTGTCATTGTTTCTATAGCCTGCTTAACCTTTTCCTGAACCTGCTCAGAAACCTTCTTTATCTTGTACTCATAATAAACTATTATACCAAGATCTACTCTGACCTCTCCGGGAATAAGATCCACCTTAACTCCCTTTGCAGGATTTTTTCTTCCCAGCCTGCTGGCGATCTCATTTGAAAGGTTTCCTGCAAGCTTATACACACCATCAACCTCACTGGCTGCAATGCCTGCAATAACAGCAACCACATCACCTGCTATCTGCACCTGTCCATAGGAAGTTTCCTCTTTAATATCATATACATCTTCTATTACTTCACTCATAATTATACCTCCGTATATAATAAGTATCTTTCTCGAACATCAGCTTATCACTGTTTATTCTATTTTTACTCAAACCACTTCAAAGTATTATTATATATCAACTTTATGGTATTTGGCAACAAAAAGGCATCTTATTTACTGTTTGCAAATGATATAACGACCTTGTCTATATCATATCCGGTCTTTCTTGTTACTGCGTCCTCTATCTGTGCCTTCTCGGTATCCGTTATCTCATCCTGTATAAGAGTAACATCAACATAGCTATCATTAACTGTTACTATTGCATCCTCAAAGCCCTTTGCAGTAAGTATGGTCTCTGCGTCGGACTCCATCTTTATTATATCACTTAATTCAACGTATGAATCAATAGCTTCCTGTCTCCTTGCGTCAGTACTATTTTCATCATTTATAACAGAAAGCAGAGCTTCAAGGTTTTTGGATCTGTTCTGTTCCCTGTTGAGCTTGGCAGTTGCCACATTGTTCTTGGCAATCTCGGCACTTGTAAGCACTGCCTTGCCTATATCATCCTCATCGCCGTTAAGCTCCACCTTATCCACATCATCAGGTGTATTATATGTATCCACACTGCTGTACTGCGCTGCGTCCCCTGAGGTTGCCGCACTCACATTCCCCTGATAATTAATCACCTCCACATTGTCATCGGAAGGTGTCTTAGCCTTATTGCTGCTATGTGCATTGTCGCTGAAATTCAGATAGCCTGCTACGCCTATCATTACTGAAAGTGCCATTACTACAAGAGTATTCTTCTTGATCTTCCTCTTCATAATAACCTCCATCATTTTATTTCTAACACTACAATCTTATGTGCAGGAAGTCCAAATAATGCCTGTACAGCCTCTGAAATTTTAAGTGCCACCTCCGGGTCTCCTCCACCCTCACATGCCACCACTACTCCCTTGATCTGAGGCTTCACATTCCTTACAACATAAGGATCTCCGTTGCTTCCCTCCACCGCACTTGTGGAGCTGCTGCTCCTGCTGGCATCAGCCTCACTGGATATTTCCCCGGTGCTGTCCCGTAAAACTATATCCTCGCCGTCATCTTCAAGAGTTATCATAACCTCCACGCTGCCAACCCCGGACACCTTCTCAAGCAACGCCTTAAGCTCCGCCTCTTTATTGTCTATATATGCATCCGCCCGGGCTGAGCCGGTGCCGGAATTATTGCCGGTTGTGTCAGAATTGTTTCCGGAGATTCCGTAGTTGCCGGAATTATTTTCTGTCCCAATATAGTTTCCCGCGTTATTTCCGGAAGAATTCCCAGTATTGTTGTATGAGCTTCCGGAATTGCCATTTGCTCCTGAATTGCCGGATGTTCCGGTGCTTTTATCCGAGGGCCATGATATTATCAATATACATACGCCTATCAGTATTGCCATTATTATATTTTTTATTTTCTTGTCATTAAGTAATGCACGCATAAAGATCAAGCCCTCCTTTCTTTTAGGCGAAGTACTATGTTTAATTTCCGGTGGCTATGCCCGGCATTATTTTTGTTTATTGTAATGATGTCTGCGACATCGTTACGCCACAGCAACCCCTTGCCGTAGACAAATTCCAATGGTTGCTGTTCTATTTAATCTCAAGTTTTACGCTGATACACTCTTCATCAATTCCAAAGCCGTTACAAACAAGCTTTACAACCTGGTTTTCAATAATTTCATTATTATCCTCCATTCCCTGTGACATTGCATAGCGCCCCTTTATAGTTATGTAAACTTGCATTAAACCACTTGACCCTACTGTTTTACTATCTGCTATTTCCCCTGCTTTGCTGCCTGTCTCTCCTCTTTTGTTGCTCGCTGCTCCACTCACCCCGTAGCTTCCGCTTACAGTTACGTCACAATCCATGCTCATCTCTGAATATATGTATTTCTTTATGGCAAGGGCAAGGATCATGTCATCTTTTTGGTTTACATAAGTGTTATCTTGTTGCAGGATATCCCGGATATTGCTGTTCTCATTTGCAATTATGGCACGGAGTTCATTGTCGTAATCTCCGTTTAAAAAAACAGTTACAGGATTGATCACCAATATCAGCATGATCAGTCCTGTAACTATCTCTATTTCGTGTCTGTAGTTGGAGTCCGGAGCTAACATCAGGACCAATGATGAAAATATGGCAAATAACGAAATATTCCTTATCCACTCTCCCACGCTCTTCCTCCTTAATCAAGCCTGCCAATTCAACATCACAAACCGCACTCCGCCATTCTTTCATCGCCCGCTACAAAAGCTTCATTCCCATCAACCTGTCCCCTTAACGAAATAAAGTATTATAGTTATGCAGATGAGGAACATCAGAAGTGCAACCATCAAGGACTTTAAGAGCAGGGCTATATCTGCCGCCATTATACTTACACCGTCAGAGTACCTCCGGTCTCCAACAGGCCCTGTTATGGCAGCGGTCACTCTGTATAAGAACATTATTATGATCACCTTGATTACAGGAACTATAAGTATTGAGATCAGTACCACGCAGCCGCCTATGCCCAATATGTTCTTAACAACAACCCCGCTGCTTACAAATATATCCGCAATGACCGAGTACGCTCTGCCGCCCGGGAGCATTGCGACAGCCTTTAAGAAGCCTGTTCTCTCAACTGAATCCGCCGCTCCCGCAAGCATGCCCTTGACTACATTTACCCCGGTTACAAGTGCCAGAAGTATCCTGATGATCCAGTTTACAACGCTGGTCATAAGGGCTATCAGCTTCGAGAAATAGCCTTCGGTATTTAATTTATTTGCAAGGGAAATCAGGGCAATACTCTTGATCAAAGGGAGAACAATCCTGCCCAGCACCTTCTCGCACAGATATGCAGTGAGGATTATTGCCTCGTAGGCGTACACCGCAGTTCTGCTGCCATTTGTCATTTCAAGGACAACGGACATGGATGGGACAAACGCCATCATGTAATCGTTTATCCTCTGGATCACACTTCCTGCCAGATCATATACCACAGCAAATGATCCCAGCATAAGCCCCGACAGTGCCAGATAAATAACATAAAAGCTGCTTTCCTTTACGCCGCTGTTGTTCTGTGACGCCACCACTGACATGATACCGCCTATTACAATTATGATAATAAGCTCTGCCAGTATTGCACGATTCCCCAGTATCTCATCGCTGATAGTCCCAAGGATACTATCCCCTATATCTGCAAATAATCCATCCACATCAAAGTTCTCAAGCCTTTCGTATACCCGACTGAAGGAAAGCTTGTCTCCTGACACTGCGTCCAGTCTGTCAAAATCTATGCAATCATCATAGGTTTCATCAGAGTAATCCCTTGCATCATCAAGCAACCCCGGGCTTGATGTATCACCTTCATCACCATCCAGACTATCAACACTATTTATTCTGCCATGCACATTACAGGACAACTCACTCAAATAACTACACCTGCTGGCGTCATATCGGTTTACATAATTCTGTTTTTCTCTCATTCCCGGTGTGAATGCACTTAATATCACCAGCAAATAAACATTTACAAATACCATATCACGCAATTAATTTCGAGAGCAGCTCCACTACTCCCATGATCACAGGCATACCTATAAGCACCATTGATATACGTCCTATAATATCTATCTGTACCGCAATGGCTGTGTATGAGGCATCCCGGCATACCGCCGAGCCAAGCTGGCATATATACGACACCGCCAACATCTTAACGATTATCCCTATGTACTGTATGTCCAGATTAATGGCAGAGGTGATACGACTTATGTACTGTATGAGTATGTTAAGTCTGGTAACCACTGCATATGTGATGAAGAGACATGCCCCAAGGCTCAGCATGATATTTATCTCCCCGTATACACTCTTAAGCTTTAACCCCAGGAATACCACCAGGATCATACACAAAACAATATCTATAACACTCATAAGCTCTACCCCCCTATAGACATAATCTCGCTTATGGCATTAAACAGGTCTTTTATGTAGGGTATGAGCCAGGACAAAACGATTATAAGCCCCGCAAGGTTAAGAAGATACGCATGCTCTTCCTTCCCCGAGTGCTTGAGCACCTGATTAAGCAGTGCCACAAGAATACCCACAGCACCTATTTTTATAAGTATTTGTATTCCCATGTCTCACCTCACCCCTGCAACCTTTACCACAACAGGATCACCAGAAAAGCCCCGGCCAGGATACATATGTAATAAGCAAGCTTTATGTTCCTTGCATTGTCCTCCTTAAGCCTGTCAAGCTCGTCCATCAGCTTGCTCTTCAGATACTCTATACGGCTTAGCTGCGTGGTGACATCAAGATAGTTTAACACGCCGCCAAGCTCCTCCACATACTCTCCGTAAGCCTCCATAAGAAACGTGTCCGCAAAAAGCACAGCCTCCCCATCTGCCCATATCTCTGCAAATGTTGCCATATCTGTATTCACCAGCCTGTCCTTAAGATAATTAAGCCAGTTCTCAAAACAGGGATCAAGTCTTGGGACAGCCCGGTCAAATATCTCCCATAACAGGGTGGAGCTGTACCTAAGCTCCCCTTCTGTTATTTCCACCAGAGATATAAGACCCTTAAGCTGTCTGAACAGACTGTTCCTGTAGTGGGCATATCTGACAGCAAGCAGGACGCAGGCTGCGAATATAATACCTGCCCCTAACAGTTTTATGCCAGAACACTTCCTCTCTCATCAAATATGTACTGTACATTTCCGATATGCCCTTTGTTGTTCAGCACTATATATCTTTCAAATACTCTCTCTTCCACCAGCTTCCGCAAGCCAGGTTTACATAACACATCATCAACTGAATTTCCATGCACAGTTGCGATTATCTTACAGCCGGAATTTATAGCGTCATATATTGCCGCTATATCCTCATGGCTGCCTATCTCGTCAACAGCGATTATAGCAGGTGACATGGATCTTATAAGCATCATCATTCCATATGCCTTTGGGCAGCAGTCAAGTATATCCGTTCTCATACCCACGTCATTCTGAGGCATACCATTAAAGCATGCAGCGATCTCAGACCGCTCATCCACAACTCCCACCGACTGTCCCCGGATGATCTCGCTTCCATCTGACAACTGCCTTACAATATCCCTGAGCAGAGTTGTCTTGCCGCATCTCGGCGGGGAAATGATCAGCGTATGGCACACCAGATTGTCCTTTACTATGTACGGTATTATGTTGCTGCCACAGCCCTTCACCTCATGGGCAATCCTAATATTTAAAAATGTTATATGCTTAAGGTTCTTGATCCTGCCATTTTCAAGAATAACCTTGCCGGCTATGCCGACTCTGTGTCCCCCTTCTATGGTTATAAAGCCCTGCCTCACCTCGTCCTCGTATGCGTATAAAGAATATTTGCTTATATGCTCCACAGTCTCATTTATGTCCTTTATAGTGACTATATACAGCCCGCTTTTGCATACCTCACTGCTTTTCTTCATCCTGCCATCTGTCGTAACCATATATTCCATATTGTCGTACATAAGGATCAGAGGCTCATTTACCCTGAGTCTCACCTCTATGAGCCTGCTCTTCTTTATGTCAAGCCTTGTGCACAGATTTCTGATATTTGCCGACAATATATTCAATATTCCCGTTATGTCCTGATTCATAATCTCCTTATCTCCAGCCTTCAATCTCCTTTTATGACCTTTATAGTTATATATGTGGCAGAAGGCAAAAAAAGAACTCCGAAACATGATTATCTCACATTTCAGAGTTCTTTTACTCTCGCAGTTTAATCTGCAGATATATTACGGTTCCCGCACATTATACTCTTGAAAGGTACTCTCCTGTACGTGTATCGATCTTGATTGTATCTCCTTCATTTACAAATAAAGGAACGTAGATTGTTGCACCTGTCTCTACTGTACATGGCTTTGTTGCGCCTGTAGCTGTATCACCCTTAACACCAGGCTCACACTCTGTAATAAGAAGTTCTACGAACAATGGTGGCTCTACAGCGAATACTGAACCATTGTGTGAACATACCTTACATAATTCATTCTCCTTAACGAGCTTTAATGAATCACCTATAACTGTTGCATTTATTGGCAACTGGTCATATGTCTCAGGGTCCATGAAGTAATATAACTCTCCATCATTGTAGAGGTACTCCATATCCTTTCTCTCAATATGAGCCTTCTCGCACTTCTCTGTTGGACGGAAAGACTTCTCTACAACACCGCCACTCTTGATATTCTTAAGCTTTGTTCTTACGAATGCTGCGCCCTTACCCGGCTTAACATGCTGAAACTCTATGATCTGAAAAATATTGCCTTCAAATTCAATTGTGACACCATTTCTAAATTCACCAGCTGAGATCATCTCTGCCATAATTAACTTCCTCCTTAATAAGATATAAACTTCTTGTCACATTTTATAATATAATAAGATTTATTTCAAGAGTTTTTTACCAATACTTGCTAGTACCGCAAATAATATGATTCCCACACAGGACAGGATAATTCCTGCCCTCACTCCCGGTGTGCGGTATATGATCCGGATATCATGTGGGCCTGTGGTAAGCCTTACACCCATATTGCCCTTGCCAAGCAGGAGCTTTTGTGCAGGCTCCCCATCAACCTTAAGGATAAATCCCTCATTGTAAGGGAACGCCAGATATAAAATTCCTGCCTCGGTAACATCTATATGTCCCTTAAAGATATCTCCCTCATAGCCGTCAAATTCCAGGGTCTGCTCAGTAAATCCATCCTTTATGCTATCCCACAGCTCATTGTTAAAGTCATAAAACTTCACAGTCTTTTCTGCGGTCTCACCAAGAGGTGCTCCCCCATACAGGATAACTCTTACGCTCTGACCCTTTTTAACAATTCCCCCATGGACAAAATTGCCGGAAGAAAAATATCCTGACTCAGCAACTGTTTCCTTGTCAACCTTCACCATGACTGTCTGTTCCCTGGTGTCGGTGCTGTACACATAAAGGTCCATGTCCTTATCTGCCACGAAATCATACACTATGTTCGGGGTAAATGTAGTATTCGTGGTGTACTCATATACTCCATCGCCAGTATTCTTCATTTCGCAGGAATTGCAGGACACCTGAAGCCCTGGCATGTCATCCTCGGTTATCTCCTTGAACAACTTACATTGTCCATTAGTTGCCAGCTCCACGAATTCATTCTGGTTTTCTGCCGGGGTGCCGTCACACTTCCAGTTTACAATATCCTCATCTGCCATGAAGCCCATGCCCGCAAGCATATCCGCCTCGTAAACTGTGTAACCGCCCCCCTCTTTGATGTCATGATACCCGCCATTTACAGCAATACCGTTGCTAATGATATATCTTACATTATACATAAGAGCCGTAAGGGGTGTTGTTCCGTCATATATACACTGCACATTATCAAAGTGGGACAATCCCATGGTAGTATACGCCTCCGTCATGTAGCCATTTATCATGGAGGAATACCAGTCGGTTTCGCTGGCAGGAGTATAGGACTCATTTACCAGTGCCGTCTTACGCTCACCATCTGTAAGAGTCAGATCTTCATAATCATCCTTCCACCGGTCAAGCAGGATATAGCTGTCAAGGGACTCGTCCCTGGTAACATCCGGCATGGTTATCAGAGTATTTGCAATTATCTCGCCAATCCATAAAAGGGAGATAAGTCCAATAAATGCCCCCGCCTTTATACTTTTTCTCCTGTAAAGGACAAATGCCGTTCCCGCAAGGAACACCACGAGAATATAGATAATATAGCCCATTGGCTGCTCAAGCTTGCCATTGAACAGAAGCACCGCCACAAGCAATGCCACTGCAGATAATATGCCTGCCAACACGTCTCTCATCCTTAATTCCTCATACCGGATCATGACCCTGAAGGCTGCATTTAAAACTATAAACGTAAGGATTATTGCAAATCTGTTTCCCATACCATGAGGAACAGCAAATCCGTGAAACACATAATTAAGATACAGGAAATTAGCTGCAAGGATCAGCGTGCCAAGCTCTATAGCATACTTTATCCTGTCATTTATGCCCATATAGCCGCATACAAAGAACATCCCCAGAAGTATCAGTGCGATACTTCCGCAGTAATTATTATTGCTGTACAGATATCCTGTCTGTATGTCGCAGGCAGGGAAGAATGAATTGATATACCCTGTAATGCTTCCCCACACATTATTTCCCGGGGTGTCAAGTCCAAGCATTGACGCTCCCGCATTTCTTATGCTGACAAACGCAGGCACTATCACAAAGCTCGCCATCATTGCCGCTATAACAGAGCACAGGGCAAATCTTCCCGCACACCGCAGAAATTCCTTAAAACTCTCCCTGTTAAGGAGCAGGAAGTAAAACACTGCAAATAAACACACATACACTGCATAGTAGAAATTCACAATAATGATAAATGCCAGAAGAAGCGTATAAGGAACCACTTTTTTATCGTAATTAAGCTTCTCTATGGCTATGGCAAGGACCGGCATAAGTATAAGCCCCTCAAGCCATATTATATGATGTCCGTATGCCATGATATATCCGCAGAAGCCAAAGGCAATCCCAAACACTGCCGGAAAGACCAGCGAATTAAACACCGAATTAAGTTTGTTAAATACAGTATTTCTGAAATAATATACTCCTGCAACAGATATCAGCGAACACTTCAATATTATCATCATTGTAAGGGACGCTGCCACATGGCTCTCTCCCATCAACGTAACTATAAGGTTAAAGGGACTCAGCATGTAATATATGGCATTTAAGTAGAAATCCGTTCCAAGCCCCTTGTTCCACATAAAGACATTCTTGTCAGGGGAATGTATGAACTCTATGAGGGTTCTTAACATATTGTCATACTGTACATAAGCGTCATCATACAAAAACGATCTGCTTCCAAAGGGTGCAGCCCTGTCTACCCACAACAGCACCACATATAATGCCACTGAGAACAGGAACACCAGAATGTATGTAATCAGTCCGCTTCTTTTATCACTTCTTTTATTACATCTTTTGTTCATTTCCTCCATACTGCACCTAATCAATTATATCCTTTATTATGTCCTCAACGGTCCTGTAGGACACATTAACCGTCCTGTCTGCTCCATCAAGGTATACAGGTCTCCTGAAGCCCAACAGCTCCTCTATACGTTCCATAGGATTTTCAGACTGTAACAATGGTCTTGTGGTATCATCCTTAAGCCTCTCATACACGCAATCAGGGCTTACATCCAGATATACAACCTCTCCCAGTCTGTTTAATATATCTCTGTTGACCTTTCTCATTGGCAGTCCGCCGCCGGTAGATATGACCGTTCCTGTGACGGTGTTGTATATCTCATTTAATGCCTCTGTCTCAAGGGCTCTGAAATATTCCTCTCCGTGCTCTGCGAATATCCGGCTGATGGAGCAGCCTGCCTTATCCACAATATATTTATCTACGTCAAGGAAATCTCTTCCGGTAGCCTTAGCAAGCCTCTTTCCCACTGTAGACTTGCCACAGCCCATAAAGCCTGTTAAAACTGTATTGTTCCTTGCGTTCTTCTCTAACACCCTATACACCTGATCCGCAACTTCCTCAGACACGCTTATGTCATTCCACAGCTCATAGGCAATAATCCCCTGATACAATAACATCTTAAGTCCGTTGTAGGCATTTGCCCCATTTCTACGGCATAACTTCATAAACTTAGTTTCAAACGGACTGTAGATAAGATCCACTCCTGTATCGATCACTCTATAGAAATCTTCATCCTCTATAACAGCCCTGTCATTGTCCGGCTTAAGACCTATAGATGTAGACTGTATTACTATATATTTTTCTGAAAATACAATTTCATCAGTACCATTTCCACCGACTTTATTTTCTCTGGATCTATTTTCACTGGATTTATCTCTATCTGATCTATTTTTTACAAGCTCCCGCCAGTCAGAAAGCTTCATGGCACGGATGGTCTGACGTCCGAAGAAGCTGTTCATGTGCTCTGCAATCTCCGTTGCTTTCTCCAATGTACGGTTCAATATATATATATCTGAAGCTTTCTCTGCCATACACATATATGCCACCGCCCTGGCAGCACCGCCGGCTCCAAGAATTATAACCTTCCTGCCCTCAAGCTCTATGCCATAGCTCTTGATCTCCCTTGTAAGACCAAGCATATCTGTGTTATATCCCCTGTAACCATTCTCCGTCCTTACCAGAGTGTTGACTGCACCTATGGCAAGACCTTCATCAGAAACCGAACAGAGACTTGCTATCACATCATTTTTGTGAGGAACCGTTACGTTAAGTCCCAGTATATTCAACTGAAAGGCTCCTTCCACAGCCTTTGCCAGACCTTCCTTCTTAACATGAAACGGCACATACACGTTATTCAGTCCCAGGATCTCACTTAATGTATTGTGTATTACCGGTGACAGGGTATGCTCCACAGGATCTCCCATAAGTCCAAGTAATCTTGTCTTTCCATCTATATCTATGCCCATATTTTCTATACTCTCCTAGTCTTTATCTTTCTTGTTGTCTATATTCATCTCATTATAAATAAGCCTTGCATTATAAATAATAAATCATCTAAAACACCACAAGTTTGATTATATAATATTTTCAGACGAAAAAAAAGGAGCAGATATTAACTATCTGCTCCCTGAAACTATCATGTTATGATCTCTTCGGTTTTGCTTCCATAATATTGACTTTTTAGGTCTCTGTTATGTCAGCTCCACCTTATTAAATTTATGATATTACCTTCTTATCAACTGCTACAGCGTCAAGATATTCGATCATATCTCCGTCTATCTCTGTAAGGTTGAACAGTGGATCTGAAACCTTAAGCTTATACATAACGTATACAGGATTCTTTCCACCCTGGTAATAAGCCTCAACAACAACATATGTGTAGTTTCCACCGTATGGCTCGAAGTACTCATCCTTGAGATCTACCTTGCCATTTGTATTTGCTGTTCTAAGCTGTGCTCCAAATGCAGTAGCGTCAGCCGCAAGCTTATCAAGTCCATCCTTTGTTGTGTAAGACTTAATCATTACATCTGTCTTATTATTGTAAGATGGTCTGTTAGTGTAATCACTGTCATCATAATCAAGATCAAAGTATACATTTACTAATGTAAGCTTTACACCCTCTGGGAATGTCACCTTAAAATCAACCTTTCCAGGATCTGTTACACTGTCGTAATCAGCTAAGTAAAGCTTCTTACCTGTTGTCTCCTGTACTTCCTCGTCGATTTCTTCCTCTTCAACCAGATCTGTGTCAGGCTCATAAATTGTAATCTTCGGCTTTGGTGTTACTGCCTCGGCACTGTTTACGATTACGTTGATGAAGAGTCTTCTCTCATCATTGTTCTTTGTTGTCTTACCTGTTACTGATGAATGTCCGGCACCACAGTATGTGATAGCACCACTGCCGTAAGAGGTTGTATAGATGAAGTAACTCTCTGTAGCGTCATGTGGGCTGGCTGCGTAAAGTGAAGATCTTGTCTTAGCACTGTTTACGTTGTTAGAACCTGCCAGTGTGTACCATACATTAACCTTATCTGACTCAAGATCAAGTGCGAATCCCTGCTGGTGAGTACCTGATATATTAAGCTGATCACCAATCTGGAATGGATACATTGTCACAAGACCATCATTTAACTTAGCCGCCTTAACCGTCTGAGCAAGTCCTGACTGATCCTGGTTTGCTGCACCTGACCATGATGTTGCCTGTGTAAATGACTCCTGAGCATATACATATGGTAATGTAGTTGTAGCTCCGCCATTATTTCTGTTATAGTACAGGTTTGTCATGGCAAGACCGCTTATCCTTATGTTATATGCCTCTCCAAGAGCAGGTGTCCACTGTCCCTGTCTGTCTGCATACAATGCGTCATTCATACTGTTAAGGAGAACATCTCCAAGCATACAATATGGAGTCATGTAGTACAGATCCTTATTGCTTGACTTGTACTGTACATCTGTGATCTTCTTACCATTCATGCTTGCACCGTTAGGGTTCAGTATCTGTACTTTGGCCTCCTTAACTGTGTAAGAATTAGCCTGGTTTGTAAGATCAACGTGGAATCTGTTCATTCCAACTACTGAAAGCAGTGTCTTGGTGAGTTCAACTGCACCTGCATCTGCTACTGTTGACATTGAGTCATGGAAGAAGAATAAATCTCCGCCCTTGCCTACATACTTAAGAATATACTCACAGGTCTTAGCATTTGGATTTACAAGATAGTTACCAAATGAGTCCGAAGGACCAAGTATAAGGATTGAATACATCTTGCTTAAGAAGTCCTCACCATATGATCTTCTAAGATTGGTTCTGTAGTTGTTCCATGCTGTTATCTTTACGTCGCGAGCTGCTGTATAATTATAAAGTAACTCACCATATTTTGAGCCAAAGTCATTAGACCACTTAGCTCCGCTTGACCACTCGCCTGCGCAATGGTTCATCCTGTTGTACTTAGGCCAGTATATTATGTGATACTCTCCTGTATCGATCATATACTGAAGAACCTTGTTTCTCTCTGATACTGAACATCCAAAGTTATTAAGGAAGCTGTCAAGTGTAGCTGTATCTTTTCCTGAGTACTGTCCCTTTGAACGAAGCAGTGCATTCTCAACAAATGTCTGTAACTCCTTAAGAGGTGCATCACAGTCAGCTGATGCCTGGTTGTACTGGCTTAACGCTGCAGCTGCAAGAGTCTCATACTCAGCCTTAGTAGTACCATTGTAAGATCCTGTTGTCTCGATCTCCTCTGCCTCTGCTACCCATCTCTCAAGAGAATCATATGAGCTGGTCGCATTATCACCTGTAGTGAAGTTCTCTCTGTCCTGAGTTGCTACTACCATATCAAGATTAATATCATAGTCATCCCCAAGAGCCTCTGCAAGGTTAGAATAGTAATCATCCTGACTTGCACCCATATCGTACTCTATGATACCAAACCTGTTCTCATGTAAACCAAGAGCCTTATACTGCTGTGGCTGAGAGTTATCAAGATCTACCTGATTAGCATATGTATTATACTTGGCAATCTTATGAGCTGTCTGTGATTCAATATCAAAGTACAATGTATCTGTTGCTGTCCATGTACTCGCACTCTGTCCCTCTGCCATTGTCTGAACCTGAAGAACATTGATCTCACTGATACCATCTGTTGTATTAACAATCTTGCTGATACCGGTCTTAACTGCAACTACATTTCCCTCAGCGTCTGTAATCTCGATCTTCCAGTAAGCTGCTCCAAAGAAATCATTATCAAGAGCAATACTTATTGTCTTTTCTTCACTTGAGGTAACTGTTCCCGAGGTTACATAGTCCTTATCATCCTCAAAAGCTGTGTTCTTATCCTTATCAACATACAGCTTATAGTTGTATGTCTTATTTGCTCCATCTACAAGGATTGTAAACGAAAGGTTCGTTGTACTTATATAGGTTGACTCAATGCCTTCCTTATATGCTGTAGGTGAAGTTATAACTGTAAGCCTTGCACGCTTAGCTGACTTCTTAACCGCATCATTTATAAGTACATTGTTGTCATTATTATATACGGTTGCATAGCATTTAACTACGCCATCATTATTATACCAGGCCTCCTTCTGGGCATCTACATCCTTATAAATCTTGCCATGATAGAAGGTAAAGTTTGTAATTCCATATTTACTTTCTGAATTATCAACCTTCATCTCCTTAGATGGATCAAGGCCCCATACTACACTATTGCTGTCGCTCTTGGACTTGATCTGTCCGAGAAGCTTATACATTCTTGACGATGGATCAAGATAATAGTTAGTACGCTCAGCATGACCTTCATTATACCAATAACCCATGAGAAGCTGTGTCTCACTAAGCTTTGGCTGTCCCTCAGCATTCATTTTATCGTATATTGATGAAAGCTCTGAGCTTACGATTATCGGTCTTCCTGAATTAACATATTCCTGAAGCTGTTCAAGCTTTGTGTTGGTAAGGTCATTACCGTTTTCTGCAAGGAATGTGTTATCTGTTGTCTTAGGTGTTACCTGTGGAACCGCAAGCATTGTAGTTCCATCAGCTTTATTTCTATCCATGTGGTATGTACCGGCACCTGCCACCTCTGTGAGCATACCTGTATGGTAGTACATTATGAATGTTGGTAATGCCTTGAAGATATAGCTTCCCGCGCCACCGCTGTTCCATCCGAACTTGGATGAGCCATATACCTCTGATGGATCCCTGTCTAATGCACTGATGTCACCACCAATGTAAACAAGATCATATGTAGCCATAACATCTGCTGTCATACCCTCTATAGCCTCACCGGATACCTGGGTAAGCTCTATCTGTCCATATGATAAACCATCTATAGCGTAAGCAAGCTTTGCCTTTGTAAGATCAAAGTCATAATACTGCTCTGTAAGTGACTGAAGCTCTTCCTGAGCCTTACCCTCAACCACATCAGATGGTACTGTATAGTAATCACCTGTAATAGCTGATCCGTCAGTCCTCTTCTTCCATGCGGTAGTTACATTAGCTGCCTTAGATGCCACCTCAAGGTCAATAGGATAATCCGGCTGGATCTCAAGTACTCTAAACTTGTTATCTGCACCGTTTCTATATACACCTGCATTGATTATATCTGCCAATGCCTTAGCTGATGGTGATGTTACGATGATATCATCTCTCTTGCCACCACCGCCACTGCCACCGGCTGAACCTTTTCCGTCTCCAGCCTCTGAGCTTACGATGAAGTATGTTCTCTGATCCGCTGCTGAGCAAAGAAGATCATATGCGTTCTGCTCGATCTCATTGCTATACTTACCTGACTCAATGAATACGAAATCAAAGCTTGAGAAATCAAGTGGAGTTGTCGGATTTCCTGCCTCCGCTGATAACTTAGCTGAGTATGTATCATACAGCGATCTGGCATAAGCATATACTCTGTCTTTTGTATCAAGTAATACATAATCTGCTGTTGAAGTCTCATCAGCATATGCTGTGTCACCATTGTTTACTGCGTCCAGGTACTGCTGATATGTTGCAACCACACCTGTATATGTGTATCCGGCTGCCATATCCACTCCATTACCATGGATCTCATAATCATTACCATTTACACCAACAACAAGTGTATCGTCACCATTTTCTGCTACTACCTTGTACGAATATGTTGGATTAAGTAATGGGAACTCGTACTTATATACAAATCCTCCATTGCCATCATCTGTATAATCCGAGCTATCAATGTCTAATGTTATCTCGTCTCCATTCTCATCTACAGCTCTCTTGTATACACCTTCACCGGTATCAACGAGAAGATGTAATGTTGTGTTGTCAAGCTCAAGATCACCATGAGTTGTAATTGTTCCGGCAATCTTAGTTGTCTCAATATCCGGGTTAAATGTTGCTGCAGGATCTACTGCAAGGAACGGAACTCCCGGATTCTCTACTGCTTCCTTAAGATCCGCATCTGAGATCTTGTAGATATTGGCACCACTTGGTACTGAAGCCATACCCTTCGCATAGAGATTTGTTGTTACCACACTGTTGTGTCCGCCATCAGTGCTTGCACGCCATACACCGTTAGCATCTGCTGAAGTGTATGTATCCTTATTCAGATCAACTCCGTCGTTGTTTTCTGAAAGATAATTATAAATATCATTGTATTCACCACTATCCTTTGTAATTACAAGGATATTGGCATTGTCCATCTCCCATGAGGTTCTTGACGCTGTGTTTCCTGATGAACCAGGCTTAACAGGTGCATAAGCTGAATCCTCATGTGTAACATGACCACTTGTGAAATCCTCAAATGAATCTGAAAGATACCACTTATAGTATGTCCTGTTATGGATATAATCATTACCACCCTCATCTGCTGTTCTCTCAGCAGTAAGTATAAAGTCTGAAATAGTCTTAGTGGTAGGTGTCATTGGATCAATATGCTTGTTGTCATCAGCTTCCTTGTATAATGTTGCAAAGAAGCCAGGTTCTGTAACTAATACATTATCATATCTGGATGTCAGAGTCTTTGTTATCACTCTGAATGCCATAGCACCCATTCTAGTGCTGTCGTTATTACCTTTGATTGTACTTGGATCATCAACTCCAAGAGCGTATCTGTCAATAACAAGTGGATGATTGTCTACTGTTGCATAGTTATTTAACCATGTGTATACATCTTCGCTGATATCATTATTGCCTGTATAATCGCTACTCTTATATGCTGCAACATATACGAAATCTGCATTTGAAAGAGTTTCTTTAACATCATCCGGAATGGATGTAGAACCATCTGCGTCTGTCTTTGTCAATTCAGAAACTGTATATGTGGTAAGCTGTACGGCTCCCTTAGCCATATCATCCTTAGCCATCTCCTTGTAGCCATTAAATACTGCAAGTCTGAAAAACTCACCATCATATACATACTTCCAAAGATCTGAAGTTTTATAATTCTTACTATCCTTCGAAACATCTCCCTTATAATCAGAAGCTGTAATAATCTTTGTTATATCCTGATCAGCCTTAGCATATTCAGACATACTGTTTGGAAGTATCTGTACTACACGGAACTTATCTTCGTTAGCCTTTTTCTTTGCTGCATCATTGGAGTTTACAATAGCGAGATCAATGTTTGAATATCCGGTCAGACTGTTAGAAGCCTGTATTTCTGTCATCTGCTCATCATCAGCGGCTTTGTTCGAACCGGCCAATGTGAAGTTCACGAATATTGCTGACACAATAAGTGTAAGAACAATAGCTATCGATGACAGTAGAACTCTTCTATTCTTTAACACCATAGTTCCCTCCTTAATTATTTCCACTCATGCTTCTTAAGCACGAATGAATTTCTCAGACTTACAACACCATTCATATCGTACTGTGCTGATGTCTGTGGGTCATCAAGTTCAAGAATAATTGCGAATGTTCCTGTATCAGGATTAACCTGAAGCTTGAACTGTTCTACATTCTTACATACAACGCTGTCACCAGCGCTGGAGTTATCATAAATCTTAGACGCTGCTACCTCGTCAAAGCCTGCATCGTTTGAATTAGTCTTATATACATATAACTTCTTCTCTGTCTCATCATATTTCAATGTGCAATAAGTATATATGTTAGCCCCGTCATTTGTAAGATCCGATGTATACTTTATATAGAGGTACTTAACATCTATCATGGTCTGTTTATCTGTTGATGGAGTATCTGTTGATGTGAATGGTTTCACTGCCGCAATGTCATAGCATGCTGCTGATCCACCATTTACTATGGACTCAGTTCTCACCGCCAGACCGCCTTCTGCAATAATAGCACCTGATGTCTTGTCAACCTTTTCCTTGTCAGCCGGAACAACAAAGCAACCGTCTCTCTGTGTGTATGTATCAACACCCGCTGATGTTCCCTTAATATATGCTGAACCGACGATCTTCACCTCTGTGCCTGCCATAAGCATATCCGAAACCATATCGTATGTCTCAGAAGCCTGAGTCTGGAGCTTCTTTCTGCTGTTGTTTACCTTGTATGCATTCAATGTTGAACCAATGAATGTAACAACAGCTACCATGAAGATACCTAAGATACCCATATAGATTACTAACTCTATAAAGGTGAAACCTTTATTATTATTTTTCTTCATCATTCCGGCCCCCTTATTCTCCATAGTAATGATTACCAGTGTCCTTGTTCAATGTGACTCTGGCAACCAACTTACCACTTCCTGCCTTATTGAACCTGTACACTCCGTAACCAACAACAACTGAGCCATCTGATTTTCTGAACTTAATAATCTGTTCATTAACCTCTGTGCCCGCACTGCCATCTGATGAATATGTGATGCTTACCTTCTCAAGCTTTGCATCAGGCTTTGACGCATCATTTGGTGTGAAGTCCGTTCCGTCCTTGCTGGTTCCGTAATAAATATCATACCTATCACCATTCTTCACCAGCTTGATAGCATTGTCCGGACTCTGGCTTTTGGTTCTTGCCTGCAGAGCCGAAAGCTCTGCATCAAAGGTTTCCCTTGATGCACTTGCCTTCGAACTGCTTATTGAACTTATTGTTACAACTGCCATTCCTGCCAAGATCATGATAATTGCAAGACATATTATCATCTCTACCATTGAATAGCCCTTATTTTCTCTTAATTTCTTCATTCATCCTCCTCCTATTCTACATTCTTCTTCCAGTTATTGAATGAAAGAATGTCTTCGTAAGAGATATCTGAAATAGAAACGCCAGATACTTCTGATTTATTTTCTTCCTTCGTTGCAGTGTAGTTCTTAAGGATTTCTCTTGTTATAACATTGATGTTCTCATCCTCATTCTCTGAACACTTCTGTAACAGACCGGCAACATATGATGCATCAGCAGAGATGCTGATACTGTTGTCACATATAACCTTGCCGCCGGCAATGATAAGTCCCTTAAAGGACTTAACTGAACTGTCAAATCCAACATTTCCACCACATATTACGATACCCTGAAGGGATCCGTCAGCATTGCTTGTTCCAAGATGTACATTAGAAGTTGAAACTACAACAACTGAGTCTGATATGGACTTATTGATTGATACATTCTTGCTAAAGATATAGTCATAATTCACATATGTATTAAGTGGTGTGATACTGTAATCGTATGAATACTTATCATCAGCCTTGTTATATGAATAAGTATAACCTGATGCTGTGCTGTCATATCCTGCGATCTCCCAGGCTGATATATCCTTCTTGTCAGCATCCTTCTTATTCTCAAGTGAAAGGTGATCTCTCATATTGATATATAAGTATGTAAGGAAGTTGCTTGTGCTCTCTTCTCTGTCTGTAGATGTCTTCTGAAGCTTATCAGCATCTGCCACAAGTGATCTGTATGTGTCATTTATAACTGTATTATCTGTGAAATTCTGCACACCCATAAGTGATGTAAAGGTCTTATTGTTTACTGTAGCACTTTTAACCAGTGCCTGTGATACGTCAAGTGTAGTCTCTGTTGACTTCTTATAGAATAATGAATCATCCGCATTCTGATATGTCAGAGCTGCATTTGTCTTAATCTTAGATGTATCAACCGTTGCACCTGATCTTGGAAGTATAAGTTTAACCGGGAAGTCTTCATACTTAACAACATTCTTAAGGCTCTTTGTGATCTCCTCATTATATGTGTTAAACATATCGTAATACTTCTCAGCAAACTCCTCTGCGTCATCTATATCATTATTATTGTTATCACCCGGCTGGATGTAGAGATAATAATATGGATGACCTGATACAACCTGCTTAATCGCCTTGGCGATATATGTTCCATCCTTCATATCTGTAAGGAAATCACTGTACAGATCCATAAGAGGAGCACTTGCGGTCCATGTCTTAGGGAATCTCAGGTTGCATGTTGTAATTCCTGTATCAGGATCCGTAACCTCTGTGTCCGGTATACACTCCCACTGTGACAGGAATATTAACTGGTTAGATTTTACGTCGAAGGACTCACCTGTTGAGTAATCCTTTAATGATGTATATGCAACATCTGCATTTTCATCAACGGTTATCTCCTTGTCTTCCTTCTCCTTGTCTGTAACCTTATCTGCCGCAATCTTTGAGAACTCGATATATGACTTACCTGCTACATATATTGAGTCAAGACCTGACATATCGATTGTTGATTCTTTACCGTTTACGATTATGGCACTGTCTGAGAAGTGTGATCTGAGCTTATAGCCTGTAGCAAGATTACCGCTTGATCTGAGAAGATTTACTGATCTTACGTCGTCCGCTGTGTAGCTGTAACCATAATATGTACCCTTTGTGAAAGTAAGCTCTGATTTCTCGGCATTAATCTCTGTATCATCATATACATAAGCATTGGCAGCCGCATTGATCTTACCGCCTTCGTCTCCTGCTATAACAATACCATCTGTCCATAATTCCGAAAGAAGATTTGTTCTTCCTGCAATGCTGATCTGTGCACCGTTCATTGCTGACAATGAACCGGCATTAATGATAACATCAGAATTAAGTGTAAGATCTGTGTTATCACCATCAGCATAAATTCCTGAATATAAGCTTTCGTCAACAGAGCCCCACTTTGTTGTAACTGAGTCAGCATACGCATTTGTTACCTTTGTGTCTGTTGAACCATTGTAATCCTTGTTGTAGTAATCTGTTGCTGTGTAGATGTTTCCTTTAACCCTTACTGATGTTCCTGCTGTAGTCGGATTAACCTGTAATCCCATATCAGCAAGGAATGCGAAGTTGTACAGGCTGTTGCTGTCAGCTCCAGCCATGTCAAATGAAACATTGTACTCCGGCTCTGTAAGAACAATATCTGTAGTAATAGACTGCTCATATGTGCCCGGAGCCATTGATGCCTTGGCGCCTTTAGTGATCTCGATAGTTCTCTTGACACCAACATTGTCGAACTCTATCTGCACGATCTTTGACTCATTGAAGCCGTTCTCTCTTACCTTGCCAAGACTTACGGATCCGTCCTCATTCTCCTTGCAGATCTTATAGCTCTTTCTACCTGCATCATCAACATATACTATCTTTAAGTTATTCTTACATAATTTAACATTTGAATCGGTAATAAAACCCTCAAGAGTGGTTATTAACTGATCAATCTCATTGTAACCACTGTCCTCCATCATACCTAACATGAAGAGCTTCTTGAAAAGGTCATTAGCCTCCTCATTTGTAAGGTTCATGTAATAACCCTTCTTTGAGTCGTATGTCACCACGTACTCTGCTGTAGTTGTATATGCTGCGTACAGATGCTCATTGGTTGAAGCACCGATACCTGCATATATCTCATCCATTGCCTTCTCACATGCATAGAAGTTGTTCATAGAATTTAATCTATAGAACTTGATCTTATATGCCAGAAGAACACCTAATATCAAAGCTGAGATCAGGACAGCAAGGAATGTTGTGGAAACTATAACGAGTACAAAGCTTGAACCACGATCGTTGAGCTTCTTGAGTTTGCTCTTTATCTTCTCCATCATTTATCTCTTCCCCCTTGTTCCTGTTACCTCTGTCTTCTTTTTGTCACTGTCGGTAAGAGTAACTTTGATATCATACATATATACATTGTCGCTTGTGTCGTCATCAGTAGATTTAACCTGGATGTCTGAGTTAGCCTGATCTATCTTGAAGTTGGCAAACATATCAAAATTATCAAGTGTTCCTCCTGCCAGATTAGCTCTTACTTTTACATTCTTCTGGTTTAATGTGTATTTTGAATTCTTGTAAACAAGATCCTCTACATCATCAACCCCAAACTGCTTACAGATGATATCCTTATACTTATCATCTATCTCTGCAGCTGTCTCGAATACATAGATCTTAGCTTTGTCTCCCTCTGCAAGACCTGATGTATCAACCGAAATATTATCTACAGGACAGTATGCCCCATTATAGACAGCCGGTACATATAAGAGGTATATAGGTGGAAGCATGTCATACTCCTTCTCATACACTACACCCTTTCCATATATTGTATCCGGATAATATACATTTGTACCACTTGCGGCATATGCACTCTTGATAATACCAAGCTTAGTATTGTCCTCATAGTGAACAACACAGCTCACCACATACTTTCCAGCCTTCTTCTCAACCTTTATGTCAGTATACTTGTTGAAAGAGTCGTTTACGAAATAGTCCGCACCGGAAAGATACTGGCTGTAGTACACATCATATTTCTTCAGGATATCAAGCTTGGCATCCTGAAAATACTGGAATGCTTTATTATCAAGACTATTGCCTTCCACTCCACTGTTCTGTCCCAGGTATGTTGCACCTGAGATTATGGCAGCCTGGTCATTGTCAAGGTTTCTGATATCACCTGTTGCTTCTGACGCACGAACAGGATTTCCTTTACTGTCTTCCTTGAATGTATTCTTCTCAGAATCCCATACATAACCACCTGAAAGAACTGCGTATGCAAGGCTGTTCACCTGTACCTCACAGGTATACTTCTCATACTCTTCGCCTAAAGACAGATTACACTTATATGTATCAATACTGTAATCCACAGTCTTTCCATTAGGAAGACTCATTGACTTTTTCTCAGAGTTGCTGAGAGTAAAAAGATAATCTCCGGTGCTGTTTCCATCAGGTATCCTTATATCCTTTGAGAAATCGCATACCTTAAACTGCTCCATTATCTCCTCGGCCTTTTCAATCGCATACTGCTTCTTCTTAGATGTCTCGTTGGTTCTGATGGCACCAATAAGCTGCGATGTAAGTGGAACGATCAATATTGCAAATACTGCTATGGCAACAATTACTTCAACTAAGCTAAAGCCTTTATTATTATTCTTTGCCATTAACTTTCACTCCGTTCAATTAAACCTGCAGTTACATGATCAGAACTAATACCTAGTTCTGTGTTGATGTTGTTGAATCTGTAGTAGCTCTGTTCACAGTCGGATTGCCAAAGATATTTGATGTACCTGTCTTAACATTAACATCAACCTGATCTGTAGTTCTGTCACCACCATTTACTGCATACGCTGAGAATACCATCTCACCTGCATAAAGACCAGTTTCTTCGTCAAAAGCAATGTTGATACTGTCTACTGTCATTCTGAAGTCGCTGCTCTCGATATAATCAATAACATTCTTAACATTCTGGTATGATCCCTTGTATGAAACCGGGAATGTAGCCACATAACAGTTATATGCATCACTTGAGCCTGCAGCCCCTGTAGTGTCAGCATCTGTACTTGTGCTTGCTGTTGAATCTATTGTCACATCACCTACGGCACCTGTACCAAGTGTGTAGAATAATGTACTCTCGCCCATTGTTACATCTGTGAAATCATAATCATACTCGTTCTTGATTCCCTCAAGGTACATGATTATGTTCTCCTGGTAGAGTTCTGAAGGGAACTCAGCAAGAACAGCCTCATAATCAGCCTTATACTGTGCTGCGCCATCAATATATGTCTGTCTGTTCTGGTTCTTGGTGTTAAGATCATTGTAATATACTTCCTGCTTATCCCTCTCAGAGATAAGATCCTTTCTCTCCTGGAAGTTATCCATTGCAAGATACTTGATAGGGAAGAATATGATTGCACATCCTAATATGAATAATAATAAATTTCTCTGTCCTTTTGTTATTGAATCCATGTTCTATATCCTCCCTTACTGTACTTCTACTGTATCGTCAGTGTCTGTTATAACATCAGGCTGACTGTATACACATGTTACAACAAAATCATACATAACCTTGCCACTCTGATCATCCACATTCTCTGTGATCGAACCAACAAATGTCTGGTCAATGCATTCGATAGTCTTTAAATTGATAGCAAACTTGGCAATGTCTTCATATGTTACTGTTGATCCCTCGATAGTTACACCATCTGAAGCAGAGTCAAAGCTTGTAACAGATATTCCTGAAGGCATTACTTCCTCAAGGTTTGCAATAAGAGTTCCTACATTTTCATTGAGGTTTTCTGTATATCCGTACATTGCTGCAGCGTCTACATATGTGCTCTGTGCATCATTGTACTCATTTACGATATCTTCAATATCCTTTATGCTGGCAATCTTGGCATTTATATCATCAAGCTCTGACTGTGCCTTATTCTTCAATATGTATGAAGTAGCTGTTACCGCACCTGCCACAATAACTGCCAGGATCAGGAAAGCAACAACAAGTGCTGTTGGGTCGAAGCCGTTTGATGCCTTTGCCGATGCAGCGTCTGCAATGTCAAAGCCCATTGGTGCAAATGCAGCACCGATAGGTACCATAAGATATACAGGGTTATAAATCTTTAAGTCAATCTTTGGATCGAATTTGATGTTTAAAAGTGTGTCCATAACTCTGGTAGATACATTTAACTGAACCTTAAATAAGCCGTCAATTCCTTTGATAAGCGCACCGTCACCTGTAAGGAATACATCATCAATAGGCTTATCAGGATTCTTTGAAGCAAAGAAATCCATTACTCTTCCTATATTGTTGATGAGGTATCTAAATGAACCTGTGATGGCATTATCATCGAAATCCACGGTTATAAGTCTTTCATTCTGAAGTAATGTCATGGCCGTTGTGGCATCTACGCCCTTGGCGTCCATTACCTCGTTGACTACAACATTTGTTCCGTATGGAACAGTTCTCTGTAACAGTAATGTATCTCCCTTTACAATGTTAAGAACTGTAGACTCACTTCCTAACTGGATTACCATTGTTGTCATACTGTCACTGGTCTGTGTCTTGATAAGCTGAAGCATTGCGTTACCTACGAAATCAAGGGTAACTGTCTTAAGTCCTACCATATTGGCAACATCATAATATGCCTTAACCATACTCTGTGGTGCCGCTACCGCAAGAACTCTCAACTGCTTGTTGTTCTCAGCGTCAGTTACAGTCTCTAATATAGAGTGTGATACAACGTAATCCTCTATATTAACAGGGAAATACTCTGATGAGTTCGCATTAATAATTCCTTTTACTTTGTTTTCCTTTACGAAAGGTACAAGAACCTCTCTGGAAACAATCTTTGTAGAGGTAAGAACGAACACTGCGTTCTTATTGGTTATTCCGTTCGCACTAAGCTGTGCTTTAATAGCATCTGCTATTCTCTCTTTGTCTCTGATCACGCCGTCTTCATAAGCATCATCCGGTGTTTCGAAGATTATGGCATTATGTACAGTAGACTGTTTTTTTGCTGAAGCTGTTGCTTCAATGATAGTAATACTTTCATTTGTAATGTCGATAGTTAATACTTTGTTATTACTCGCCATCTTAAATAGCCTCCCTCGCTAATCAGTAGTTTTTCACGGAAGAATCACTCTTCCAAAATGCTTGAGTACCAGCTTACGAGCTGTCCACCCCATATAATCAAAAGGTCAACATTCTGTCACCCTTTTAGCAGTACCATCATCTGTCATCTGCCATCGATCCAGTTAGCAGTTCAAAACTCCGATACTAAAAAATAAGTTTCCAGCCTGGTAGCAAGCCGGTTGCCGCCATGAGTTTTATGTCGTCGCGTTAATCCCTTCCGCATGTCATATTATATATAGAAGGAAAAGCACAGCAATAAAAACCGCTGACTGCAAAAAAGCCGGTTCCGGACATAATCCGCACCGTTTAAAATAATAAAGTCAGAGACCGGGGGAACGGATATGCCTTATACGAGGACTATAGGCATATATAATCCGTTCTAAGTCTCTGATATCACATCTGTAGATGTGACTTACAAACATTCCCCGGAGGGAATGTTTTGTACATTCAGGCTTATATCTTACTTGTAGTTCTTACCCTGCTCTGGATATACCTGATCGTCAGCATTCTTTGTTGGGTTAGCGTAAACTATACACTTGTTGTTAGCCTTGTCAACTTCGATTGTGAAGTCCTTACCCTTGCTGTTACCATACTTAACCTTCATGCTTGCAGCACCAAGTGTTGAGTGTGTCTCATCTGTGAATGCATTTCCATCTGTACAAAGCTCTGTTGATGAGTATGATGTCTTTGTACAAGCCTCAAAACCAGCCTCCTCAGCAAGAGCTGTTGTTACAGCCTTAGCGATAAGGTCACCGTTTGAGATATCTGTTGACTTTCTTGACTTGTTAATGTACTTAATAAGAGCTGGAGCAAGAGCACCTGCAAGTATTGCCATAATAGCAATAACGATAATTAACTCTACTAATGAGAAACCTTTATTGTTCTTCATAATAATTCTCTCCTTTTTTAATTAATATATTCTTTGTTGTTTTGTCTGTGCCTCCGGCACATTTATTAATACCGATACCCTCGTAATATCGGGATTAAACATTTTTAAAGTTTTATTATTACGTTCTTGATCTTATACTCCATCAAGGGCATTGTACATGCTCATGATAGGTCCGTATACAGCTGCAACGATCATACCTACGATAAGTGCAAGTACAACCATGATCATTGGCTCCATGGCTGCTGTAAGAGCATTAGTTGCTGCTTCAACTTCCTCGTCATAGTAATCGGCAACCTTTGAAAGCATCTCCTCGATATCACCTGTCTCCTCACCAATCTTAGTCATGGCTGAGAGCATTGGTGGAAGCATCTCCATATCTTTAAGAGGCTTTGAAAGAGGAACACCCTTTGCAACCTGTGTCTTAGCGTCTAATAAGCCGTCTCTGATGATCTTGTTATCCATCATCTTGGCAACCTGTTCTACTGCATCGATCATCGAGATACCTGACGCCATCAGTGTGCTCATTGTTCTTGCAAATCTTGAACATGCCGACTTGATGTTAAGGTTACCGAAGATAGGTGCCTTAAGTCCGATATTGGCAAAAAGCTGCTCACCTACCGGGCTTCTCTTAAACGCCTTAACTCCAACTACTATAGCCGCAACAATGATAATGAGCAGCCACCACTTATGTATAATAAAATCCGATAATGCAACCATTATCCTTGTAGCAAGCGGAAGATCTGTTCCCATCTCCTCAAACATACTTGTGAAGTTAGGAATAACCATTACCATAACTACGATTACTACTGCAATCATTACTATAAATACCACGATAGGATATGTCATGGCACCCTTGATCTTTGATGCAAGAGCATTATCCTTCTCGAAGTGCTCTGTAAGTCTGTCAAGACACACCTCAAGGTTACCTGACATCTCACCGGCCGCCACCATGTTGATCATAATAGGCGGGAATATCGATGGATTGATCCTCATGGCATCTGAAAGTGTACCACCCTTTTCAACATATGTCTTGGCATCCATGATAGCCTTTCTGAGTGTAGGGTTCTCAATCTGGTCTCCCATGAGCTCCAGGGCTGATATAATGGTAACACCAGCTCTTATTACAGACGAGAACTGCTTGCAGAATACTGCAAGGTCTTTTGATTTTACTTTTTTCTTAAAAAATCCCCCAGCCAACGGACTGCTCTGTTCTGTAAGGCTCATGATGGTATAGCCATCGGCCTTCAGCTTCTTCTCTGCGCCGTCCCTGTTAGAGGCTTCGATGGTACCCTTTTTATTCTTACCATCTCTGTCAACAACTTTGTAATTAAATGTTGCCATTGTCTCTCCTCCGACCCAATCATATTTTTTACTTTCAACCGCTTAAATTCTCCCTCTTAAGGGTGCAAAATAACGCAATCTACTTATGTTAATATATTGATAATACTATAAACAGCAATGTTAATCAATATTTAATTGGAAATTATGAACTTTTTGTGTATTTTGCTTAAGTGTTTTGTATATTTTACTGACCATTGATCTTCTTTCTGAGATACTGCTGATCCTGTGCATAGGTCAGTGCCATCTCTCTTGTTATAGTTCCTGCCGAGAACAGGTCATATAACGCGTCATCCATGGTGATCATACCCTGCTGCCTGCTGGTCTGTATGGTCGACTGTATCTGATGGGTCTTGGCTTCACGGATCAAGCTTCTTATGGCAGGTGACGCAAGCATTACCTCGAAAGCTGCTACTCGTCCGTTTCCTGACGCTATAGGAAGCAGTGACTGTGATATAACTCCCTCAAGAACCATGGCGAGCTGTACTCTTACCTGCTGCTGCTGGTTTGTAGGGAAGATATCTATAATTCTATCGATAGTACTGGCTGCACCTATTGTATGAAGTGTTGAGAAAACCAGGTGTCCTGTCTCAGCCGCTGTGATGGCTGTTGAGATAGTCTCCAGGTCTCTCATCTCTCCTACCAGGATGATATCAGGATCTTCTCGGAGGGCTGCACGAAGTGCATTAGCATAGCTTAATGTATCCATTCCCACTTCTCGCTGATTCACAATAGCCTTGTTGTGATGATGTATATACTCTATAGGATCCTCCAGTGTGATGATATGATCCGTAAGGTTCTCATTCGCCTTATTTATAATAGAAGCAAGGGTTGTTGACTTACCTGAACCTGTAGGTCCTGTTACAAGAACAAGTCCTCTCTTTCTCTTGTACAGATCAACTACCTCTCTTGGAATACCAAGCTGATCCGGTCTTGGGATCTGGGTCTCAACTCGTCTGTAGGCTGCTGCCATGTTTCCTCTGTCCATGAATACATTCACACGGAAACGGCCGGTCTCAGGTGAATCGAATGAGAAGTCCACTTCTCCTCTGTCCTTAAGTATTGCTACATGTCTGTCCTTCATAGTAGCACCGATAGCCTCTGCTGCGTCAGCAGGAGTAAGCGGTGGAACCTCTACCTCTGTAAGCTTACCGTTAATACGAAGCTTAGGCGGAATACCTACTGCGATATGAACGTCAGATGCTTTGGCTTCTACCGAGAATGCCAGTAACTCTTTCATGTCTAACATTGTTTTCGTCCATCCTTTCATTTATGCGTTAATAATTTCAATTTATCTCCCCCGAACCCTGTAAGAAACATCGTCACCCAAAGGGCAGTAGGCCGATGTTTCCTTCTTTCGTTCGTCAGATTCGTTATCTATCTGTTGTCTCAAGATCAAGATCGACCTGAGTTGTATGTACTATCTTCTTCATCTCTGCAATAGATGTGATACCGTTAAGTACGTGCTTCGCCGCACCCATTCTAAGTGTCAGCATACCTTCCTTAAGTGCCTGCTTTTCTATCTTATCTGCAGTTGCGCCTGAGGCGATGATGGCCTGAAGACTTCTTGATACAGGCATCATCTCATACACACCTATTCGTCCTGAATAACCTGTATCGTTACAGAGCGGACATCCTACCGGCTCATACACGATGACATCCTCCTCATCCTCAGGAACACCGAGGAGCTGTCTCTCTTCGTCTTCTACATATCTAGGCTGCTTACAGTTTGTGCACAGACGTCTTACAAGTCGCTGGGCAATAACACCAACAACCGCATCACCAACAATGTAATCCTCGATCCCCATATCTACAAGACGGGTAATGGTGGAGGCTGCCGAGTTTGTATGGAGTGTGGATACAACAAGGTGTCCGGTGATAGCCGCCTGAACTGCTATGTTGGCTGTCTCACCGTCTCGAATCTCTCCTATCATGATGATATCCGGATCCTGACGAAGGATAGATCTTAAGGCTGCCGCGAAGGTCATCTCTGCCTTAACATTAACCTGCACCTGGTTGATACCGTTTATATTAGCCTCGACAGGGTCTTCTACTGTAATAATATTAACATCTTCTTTATTCAATTCACTTAAGGATGTGTACAGTGTTGTTGACTTACCTGAACCTGTAGGTCCTGTTACCAGGATGATACCATGTGGGTTGCTCAATATTCCGTCAAACACCTTAAGCTGTTCTTCATCGAAACCAAGTCCGCTCTTAGGCTTTGTAAGTCCGTCCTTGGAGGTAAGTCTCATAACCGTCTTCTCTCCGAACACTGTAGGAAGAATAGATACACGGACATCAAACTCCTTACGGTCTACCATAATGGTGATACGGCCGTCCTGAGGTTTTCTCTTCTCGGCAATATCCATACCGCCGATGATCTTGATACGGGCTGTGATACCCGGAAGGATACTCAGGTCGTAGCTCATAACCTGCTTTAAAGCACCATCTATCCTGTATCTTACACGGACTCCGGTCTCAAGAGCCTCTATATGTATATCTGATGCCCTCTGTCTCACTCCGCCTTCAATAATCTGCTTAACAAGAAGAACGATAGGTGAATTATCAATATCTTCGTTCCCCTCTTCATTCTCATCAGGTCCAAGTGAAACAGCCTGTTCCTTCTTGTACTGTTCCGCTGCCTCCATAGCCTGGGCGCTGCCGTAGTACTTACCTATAGCATCGTTGATATCCGATTCATTGGCAAGCATCGGTTCTACCTGAAGGTTCGTAACAAGGCTTATATCATCAATAGCATCAAGATCCTGAGGATCTGACATGGCAACCTTAAGAATATTAGGATTATCCGGATCGATCTCAACAGGCATTACCCTGTACTTGGCTATCATCGGTTCCGGAACGAGATGAACAACGCTGTCCTCTATTTTGGCTCCCTTAAGACTTATGTAATCAATTCCCAACTGCTGTGTAAGCAGTGTAATAAGGATCTGGTCACTTATGAACCCCAGTTCCACAAGCACATTACCAAGCTTGCCGCCATTCTCCTTCTGGTAATCGAGAGCCTCCTGAAGCTGTTCCTCTGTTATGGCACCTGCCGCAATAAGGACATCGCCTATCCTTATCTTCTTACGTCCCATTCCTAATCGCATATCTGTACATCCCCTCCTATTAATTTTGTACAATTTCCTATTGGGTCATTATATCACACTATATTTCAAATTTAAACATTTTGTATATTTTTTTATATGTTTTTTTTGCATATTTCCATATGCTTGTCACAATTTGTATTTTTTTCTTGATGATTATGCACTATTTACCGGGTTTTCTCATAATATAATATAAAAAGCCGGAGTAAATTATTGTGAAGGCATTCAGAAAACCACTGACCAAAGAGGAGGAGGCCCTCATTCTGACGAAGGTAAGATCCGGGGATTCTGCCGCCAGGAGCACCCTCATCGAAGCCAACATGCGCCTTGTGGCACACATATCCAAGAAATACTCCGCACCCACAAGAAACAGTGAAGATCTTATCTCCATGGGAACTATAGGTCTCATCAAGGCATGCAATTCCTTCGACTACGAAAAAAGCAACCGTTTTGCCACCTATGCCGCCAGATGTATCGAGAACGAGATCCTTATGATGTTGCGCCGGGAGAAGAAATGCTCCAGGGAGATATCCATATATGAACCCATAGGCACGGACAAGGAAGGCAACGAAATAAATCTTATGGACGTTATAATGTGCAACCATGTCAGTACCATAGAACAGATGATAGAGGATTTCCAGTTACAGAATCTCGAAAGCTGCATAGAAGACTCCCTGTCTCCTAAGGAAAAGCAGATCATACACATGAGATACGGCATACCGGACAAAGAGCCCATGACCCAGAAGCAGGTAGCAGAGATAATGGGAATATCAAGATCATATATATCAAGAATAGAAAAAAGAGCCCTGAAAAAACTTGCCAGAGCTCTTGATAATGCTACATCCTGACCTGCCGACCCTAATTACCGCACGCTGTTATCCACATCCTCAACTCTTCTGAGTATCATGCCGGGTTTTACATCGCAGCTGAACTTAACCTTAAGGGGCTGTTTCGGATGAGGTGCCGCTTCCATAGGATTGCCGTCAATATCGTATATTGCTTCCACGGTGCCATTTATATTGGTTCCGTCAAAATCCATACATTCTATATTCTCACCTACACTGAACTTATTCTTCTGTTCAAAGCATGCCATGCCATCCTCTGTAACATGTTCCACGTTGCCTATATAGGTGCAGTTCTTAAGATATGTGTTGGAATCGTATATCTGGGCAGTTTCATCCGGCTTACCAAAATAAAAGCCTGTGGTGAACTGCCTGTAGGTACATTTTGCTATCTCTGTCCTGTAATAGTCCAGATTCGCCCTGTACTTCTCCTCAGACTCGAGATAATCATCTATTGCCTTTCTATAGGTTCTTGCTACAGCAGCCACATATAACGCAGTCTTCATCCTGCCCTCTATCTTGAAGCTGTCGATACCTGCTTCTATCATCTCCGGCACATGCTCTATCATGCACAGATCCTTGGAATTGAATATATAGGTTCCCCTCTCGTCTTCATTCACAGGAAGATACTCCCCCGGTCTGGTCTCCTCCACAATGTGATACTTCCATCTGCAAGGATGGGTGCAGGCGCCTCTGTTGGCGTCACGTCCTGTGAAATAATTACTGAGCAGGCACCTTCCGGAATAGGATATGCACATAGCTCCGTGTATAAACGACTCTATCTCCATATCATCAGGTATGTTATCCCTGATCTCGCCTATCTCTTTAAGAGACAGCTCCCTTGCGGTAACCACTCTTTTTGCTCCCATCTTATTCCAGAACTGAAAAGTGAGATAATTGGTATTATTGGCCTGGGTACTGATATGAAGCTCCATATCAGGCATAACCTCCCTTGCCAGCATAAACATTCCCGGATCAGACACAAGAACTGCGTCAATGCCTGTATCCTTCACCTGGGCAAAATATTTCCTGACCCCCTCAATATCATAATTATGGGCATATATGTTTGCTGTGAGATATACCTTCTTTCCATGGGCATGGGCATACTCTGCTGCCGCCTTCATATCCTCTATACTGAAGTTATCTGCTTTCGCTCTAAGACCATATGCCTGTCCGCCTATATATACTGCATCAGCGCCATATCTGATTGCTACCTTTAGGGTTTCAAGATTCCCCGCCGGAAGCAGAAGTTCTACTTTATTTCTCTTTCTCTTGTTCTCCATGTCATCACCATTTTTCATTTTTCTTTATACTTAAGGACATTCCATCGCCGATATTCAATATGGCGGTTTCAAGTCCGGCATTATGCTTCAGGGCATACAGATATTCCCTCATCCTGCTGTGTATGGTCCTGTTTCTCCTGGTCACAGCGAACCTGCTCTCCAAAACATCACCATCCTGCAGCACATTATCGCAAAGGAGCACTCCACCGGGCTTCAAAAGTCCTATAGCTTCTTCAAAGAATAATCCATACTGTCCCTTGGCAGCGTCCATGAATATAAAATCATATCCCGGTGAAAGCTTCTTAAGCTCCTCTGTGGCATCCCCCTCAATAAGGGTTATAAGGTCTTCTGCCTGTACCCGCTTTATATTCTCTCTTGCCGCCTTTATCCTGGGTTCGTAATTTTCTATAGTTGTTATATGACCTCCGGGTGGCAGAAACCTGCTCATAAAAATAGCAGAAAAGCCAACTGCTGCCCCTATCTCAAGTATATTCTCCGGTTTATTCATAAGCATTAAAAGCTTTATAAATTCCCCGGCTTCCTTTCTAATTATAGGCACACCATTCTCTTCTGCTTCCCGCCTGATGCTCATAATGATCGGGTCATAATCTTTATTAAATGAATCTATATATGACGCAATTCTCTCATCAGTTATCATATTCTGCTTTCCTCACACTACCGGCACGACCCACACAGTGACAGCGTGCCATACTTTCTATTTGCTACTCTTGGTCGCCGTGGCATCCGGATCTCCATTACCCGTGATTATACTGACAAGTTTCTTGGCTCCATAGCTCGGGGATACCTCATATACTCCCGGCTTAATACTCGCCTTATCCAGCCACAGCTTAACAGCAAAGGCATATTTATTATTTATAACTCCTGCATCCTCAAGAGCTGCACACACATCCGAAGTCGATGAATCATCCTTAACGGTTACTGTCAGAACCTTTGTATCACTTGGATTTTTTGCACCGGAAGAAAAAACATTATACATAAAATCAAAGGAAAATGAAAACGCCTTCACCAGTATCAGCACGATCACAATATTTATGATCCATCTGACAACCATCCTGAATATTCTCTTTGTACTCTTAGCTCCGTCAAATGCCATAATCAATCTCCTAACCTTGAAATATCAATTGATATAATCTGCAAAATCTTTACAAACAAATTCAACAATTCTATAAAATGTATATCACAGTTTCATTGTTTTATCAAGTAAAGTATTTACAGTTACCGCTGATTCGAATCATACCTCATCCATGTCACTGCTTATCTGAGTCCTCCGTAACGAACTGTATGTCCCCCGCCTTGCTGTAATAATAGTAATTCTCCAGATTGCTGCCAATAATACCATGAAAAAAAACAGATTCATCACTTCTTATCGTTATAGCAGTCGAATTTTCTTTCATCCCCTGTTCTATTTGGCTTTTATTATAAATGTTTATAGCCCTAAGTCTCAACAGCTCTCTTACAGCATAGCTGTCATATATAACACAGAACAAAGCCATCGTGCAACAAATAGTATACTCAACCGAAACTACCATTCCTTTTTTTATCTTAATCTGCAATCTGCCCATGTTCCTTCCTAGCCATCTGTCAACTGCCGTCACCACAACTGCAAATACACACATATACAGGTACATCATGCATCTTATGCCATATGGTCTTACAAACTGTAGTGGAAATGTAGCCGCATATCCAGATAGGAGGATAAAAAAAAGTTTATATTTCGTATCACAATCAACACTTTCAATCAACATAACCAGCAGTACAGTAATTCCTGCAATAAATACACTTTCAATCACCATACCCGCCAATGAAAAACCATCTGCCATGGAACTTAATAAAATCACAATTTCCATAGTAATAATCCGTACAGTTTTTCTTCTACTTCCTGCCGTCACAAGTAAAGCTGCAATCAAAATCGTCCCCCAAAAAAGTCTCATCTGCGAAAGCAGTGGTATCGTAAATCTAAACAAACTAATATATCCATATTCGATAAATGTAGATACATCTTTCGGCACATGTCTGTATCCCGGAATAAATGCATATTCCTTAAAGTGCAGGCTTATAAATGTCATAAGACACATGCCTGCAACGGCAACAGCAAACCACACCACAGGGGCGGTAATGCTTCTCCCCCTCTTCTTCATGCATATAACAAGTACTCCGGACATAGCAATAGCCACAAGGCTTATGTGTTCCACGAACAACTGTCCAACAAAGCCTGTAACGCCAAGAGCAGTAAACATTATTGTTCTTTTTATGTTCTTTCTTCTCCTGCCTTCGGAAGTAGTTGTAGAAGAACTTATAACGTCAATACGGCAGACAAGCCACCCACAGGTAAGGAGCCCCAGAACCGGTGGAACATAATTTGCGAATCCACTGTTCCATGTAATCGTCTCTGCCATCAGTGAGGCAGGCATAAGCAAAAACATAAGGGTCATGAAAAATCTTCCCACGACTGTATTTATATCAAGAAGTTTCCATAAAAGGACTATAATACCGACAACAACCGCAGGTTTAAGTATAGTTCTGAGCCATAGATACCTGCTCAACAGCATAGCTGTAAGATTCCCCAAGAGCCTGCCATTTCCATAATGCAATGCTTCTGTAAGCATGGTGCTGTCAGTCTTCCTGCTCATCATAAGGAAGTTCAGATCATCCGTGGACGACAAAGGCGTAATATAAGAGATCACCGCAATATATATAAATGTAACTAAGATCATGATCCACGAAATCCACTTATCCTTCTTTGTCATCTTCGTCCTCCGGAAGTCCCGCCCAGGCTCCTTATGCAGCCGTAGTTTAATATCATTTTTCCTACAATTCCACATCTATATCCGCAGCAATGGTCTCATACATCCTGTTCATCATCTTGCAGAACCTCTGCTCCGCCCTGATGTATTCACTGACTATAGTATCATGTACCACCTCATCATATTCCCTTGAAAGGTTATTGATCTCATCAAAGGGATTATCTATATTGGAGTTCTCCTGTATATCATAGCTCCTCTGTCTGAAGCGGCGCACGCTGTCAAGGAGCTCCGGTCTCTCCATAAGCTTCTCCTTTGCCTTTATATACATAGTATAGACATCGGATTCAAGGATCATCTTATTCAATTCTTCCGAAACCTTCATTATATCCTTCATAGCTCTACACCTCTGTAATTATAGGCAGTATCATAGGGCTTCTCTTTGTCCTCTTCCACAGGAACTCTCCAAGAGAATCCTTTATAGTAGTCTTGATCTTGCCCCAGTCACTTATATTTCTCCTGAGACACTTCTCAAGTGCCTCCTCAACTACCACCCTGCAGTCCTCCATGAGATTCTCAGATTCTCTCACATACACAAATCCACGGGATACAATATCAGGGCCGGCAATCATCTGGTTGCTGTACTTATCCAGTGTTACCACAACTATGATGAGACCATTCTGTGACAGCATCTGTCTGTCTCGCAGCACTATATTTCCTACGTCTCCTACGCCAAGTCCGTCTACGAATATTCCCTGGGCAGGAACCTTTCCTACCACCTCAAATGTATGCTCGCCTACGCTTAACACATCTCCCGTATTAAGGATCTTGATATTCTCCTTTGGAATACCCATCTCCTTGGCAAGCTCCGCATGTCTCTTAAGATGTCTGTACTCTCCATGGACAGGGATTGCATATTGAGGCTTCGTAAGTGCATATATAAGCTTAAGTTCTTCTCTGCAGGCATGTCCCGATACATGAGTATCCTCAAATATTACTCTGGCCCCCTTCATCTCAAGCTCATTTATTACCTTAAACACTGCCTTCTCATTTCCCGGTATCGGATGTGAGCTGAATATGACCACATCCCCCGGAACTATGGCAACCTTGTTGTGGATAGATGCCGCAATCCTTGACAGTGCAGCCATGTTCTCTCCCTGGCTTCCTGTGGTGATAAGAACTATCTTCTCGTCAGGATAGTTCTTCATCTCACTTATATCTATGAGTGTTCTGTCAGGTATATTTATATATCCAAGCTCGGAAGCGGTATTGATTATATTAACCATACTTCTTCCCTCTATGACGACCTTACGGTCATACTTGTAAGCTGAATTGATTATCTGCTGTACACGGTCTACATTCGATGCAAATGTAGCGATTATTATCCTGTGATCTTTATTCTCATTAAAGAGATTGTCGAAGGTTCTGCCCACGGTCTTCTCCGACTGAGTGAAGCCCTCCTTGTCTGCATTTGTAGAATCCGCCATGAGGGCAAGCACGCCCTTCTTCCCTAACTCTGCAAATCTCTGCAGGTCTATCATCTCGCCAAACACAGGAGTGTAATCGATCTTAAAGTCTCCTGTGTGTATTATTATTCCGGCAGGTGAGAAAATGGCAAGTGCCACTGAATCGGCTATTGAGTGGTTTGTCTTGATAAATTCGATCCTGAACTGTCCAAGATTTATTGTCTGTCCGCACTTAACAACCTTGCGCCTGGTGTTGTTAAGAAGATTGTGTTCCTTTAATTTGTTCTCAATAAGCCCCATGGTAAGCTTCGTAGTGTATATGGGCATATTGAGTTCCTTCTCGATATAAGGTATAGCTCCGATATGATCCTCATGTCCATGGGTAACCACAAGTCCCTTAACCTTATCTGCATTCTCCTTAAGGTATGTTACATCAGGTATTACAAGATCTATACCTAACATGTCATCCTCAGGAAATGCAAGACCACAGTCAATGACTATAATAGAGTCTTCATACTCTATAGCTGTTATATTCATTCCGATCTGTTCCAGTCCGCCCAAGGGAATGATCTTCACAGCTCTTTTATTTACTTTTTTCAATTTTATACCTCCAAATCCAAATCATCTAACAATTCATTAAAAATCTTCGCAACTGCCTGAAGCTCTCTCTCATCTTCAACCACGGAGAATTCAGCCATATCATCTCCGCCGTCCTCTCTGTCTTCTTTAAGGATAAGGAAAGATCCATCCTCTTCGTCATCTGTATCTTCCGCCACAAGGAGATAGTTCACGCCTCCCAGAGTGGTCTGTTCCAGTACATTAAAGGTAACTTCTTCTCCATCATCAGTTGTGAATATTATTGCATTGTTGTCCATCTAATTCTCCGTTCTGTTCTTCTCACGATCAAGATAGTTCTGCAGGATTACTGCTGCAGCCATCTTGTCAATATACTGCTTTCTGTTCTCGCGTCTCACGCCGCTCTCCATAAGTATTCTCTCTGCCTCCACTGTGGTAAGGCGTTCATCCCACAATATGACCTCAAGACCTGTTCTTCTCTCAAGAGATTCCTTGAACTCCTCTGTGGCTCTGACCCTCTCACCCTCAGTGTTGTTCATGTTCTTGGGATATCCCAGTACAATACGTCCGCAGTTATATTCAGTTATGACTCTCTCTATCTCCGCCAGTGTCTGTCTGAGCTTTCCCGGAGATTTTCTTTCTATTGTTTCGTATGGCTGGGCAGTGAGCATAAGCTCGTCACTTACAGCCACTCCCACTGTCTTAGTACCATAGTCAAGACCAATTACGCGCATAAAAACACGACCATCATTTATCTGTCCGATGCTTTATGATGGTCACTCCTTTCTTGTGTATCTGATATATACAAATCCGTAAGGCTACACAAGATTATTCTTGATATAGTCCTCGAACAACACCTCTATTATCTCATCACGTTCCGCTTTCATTATGAGACTTCTGGCGTTCTTGTAGCTTGTGATATAAGTAGGATCTCCACTCATTATATATCCCACAAGCTGGCTTACAGGATTGTATCCTTTCTCTGAAAGTGCCTCATACACCTGTCTGATAATATCAGTAACATCTATTGTATTGTCCTTTATCTGTCCAATATGCTGTGTATTATCATTCTTCATCTCTTCACGTCCTTCTCTCCGGACATCAGTCCATTCTCCCATACATTCTAATATAAACAGGGTGAAAATTCAACTACATTAATTGTATACATTGTATATTATGAAATGTTGTGAACTTAGATCACACCTTATATCTCACCCACGGTTTATTTTTCCTACATATTCTCCTGCGGTTGTCTTTTCGTACATTACCTCTACGATCCTGTTCTTAAAGCTCTGAGGATCAGTTATGCCTTCCGTGGATATGTGGACATCCATGTATCTCTCCGTATGCCCTCTCATATATTCTTCGCCATTTTTCTCAACCAATTCTTCCACCAGCACCTTAACTGTGGTTCCCACAAACAGATCCTGATATGCATGTTTGTTATGTTCGCTTATGGCAAGCAGCACATCACTTCTGCTGTTCTTAACCGAAGGATCCACCTGGTTAGGCATGGTTGCCGCAGGTGTGCCCTTTCTCTGGGAATATTTGAATATATGCATTTCATATAAGTTTATATCTTCAAGGTATTTCCTTGTACACTCAAACTCTTCCTCTGTCTCTCCCGGAAAGCCTACTATTACATCTGTGGTAATGGCTGGATTTTTGTACACTTTTCTTAAGAGCTCACATTTTTCCATGTATTCACTGCAGGTATACTTTCTGTTCATGCGTCTAAGCACAGAATCGCAGCCACTCTGGAGACTCAGGTGAAAGTGCGGGCAGAGCTTGTCTACCGCCTTAATCCTGTGGGCAAATTCTTCTGTTATGATACCCGGTTCAAGGGATCCCAGACGAATTCTCTCTATTCCTTCGATTTTTGAGATATTCTCCACCAGGTCAGCCAGACCTGTATCACCATCCATATCTCTGCCATAAGAAGAAATATGTATTCCTGTAAGGACCACTTCTTTAACACCCGCCTCTGCAAGACGGCTTATCTCATCAATAACCGAATCCATACTACGGCTTCTTATCCTGCCTCTTACATAAGGTATTATGCAGTAGGTACAGAACTGGTTACAGCCATCCTGGATCTTCACATAGGCTCTGGTATGATATACCGGCTTGTTCACATCCAGCTCTTCAAATTCCTTCTCTCTTGAAATATCTGTGAAACAGGCCGTCTCTCCTGAGTTAAAGTACTCTGCGATAACGTGTCCTATATCTTTTTTTCTGTTGTTGCTTATTATTATATCTATGTCCTTATCCTGAGACAGCTTCTCCTTCTCAGCCTGGACATAACATCCGCAGGCTATGACCAGTGCTTCCGGATTATTCTTCCTTGCCCGATGTATCATCTGTCTGGACTTTTTATCTGCCATATTGGTTACAGAGCATGTATTTATAAGATATACGTCGGCAGTATCCTCAAAATTCACCACCGAAGCTCCCATTTTTTTCAATATTTCCATCATTCCATCAGTCTCATACTGATTGGTCTTGCAGCCCAGTGTACAGGCAGCTACAGTCTTTCCACTTAACATAGTTTTTACCTTTCCAAATCTTGACTTTTATGGGTCAAATATATATTATTAACGTATAAACTTTACATGGGGGTGTAAAACTTCTGATTATCATTTTTGGAGTTTAACAGCCGAATAAACAGGAGGATTATATATGACAGCTTTAAAAATTTCTTTAAACTCAATCGATAAGGTAAAAAGTTTCGTAAACACTATCGCACAGTTTGACGCAGAGTTTGATCTTGTGTCAGGTCGTTACGTTATAGACGCTAAGTCTATTATGGGTATCTTCAGTCTTGATATCTCACAGCCTATAGATTTACATATCTACGCTGAGTCAGGTCTCGATGACATTTTAGCAGCCATCAAGCCTTACATCGCTGAATAATACCTGTATATGCTTCATGCATTGCATGTGCGTAATATAAATCCCGGATTTTCTTCCGGGATTTTTTATTATTGCTGATGTCTGTGGCATCGTTGCATTGCAGGCAATTTCAAATGGTTACTGCTCTATTCTCAGCCAATTAATTATTGCCGCTTCTGCAGGTTATAACTTCTACTGTCTCCAACGCCTTCTGATATAACGGCTCGATTATTCCCTCAAGCTTAGCCTCCGACTTCTCAATAGCCGAAAGTATAGGCTTTGTAACCGGGTGCTTTGCAACAAATGTTGTACAGCAGTCCTCGTAGGGAAGTATTGAGGTCTCATAGGAACCGATCTTCTCAGATATATCAACTATCTCCTGCTTATCCATACCTATACAAGGTCTCATAACAGGCATTGTTGCCACATCATTTATTACTGCCAGTGAGAACACTGTCTGGCTTGAAACCTGTCCGATACTCTCTCCTGTAACCGTAATCTGACAGTCATTTGCCTTTGCAAGCTCCTCAGCGATCTTTATCATATATCTCTTCATGATTATGGTAAGCTCCTCATGAGGGCAGTTATCATATATGGCCTTCTGTATCTCGGCGAAATTAACTATATGAAGTCTTATGGAGCCTGCGTAATCCGCAACTATTGTGGCAAGATCGATAACCTTCTGCTTCGCTCTCTCGCTGGTAAACGGAGGGGCATTATAATATACGGCTTCCATCTTAACACCACGCTTGGCGATCATATAGGTTGCAACAGGGCTGTCTATTCCTCCTGACAGCAGTGCCATACCCTTTCCGTTGGTGCCAACCGGAAGTCCTCCCGGACCCGGTATTGTAATAGAATAAATATATACAGTCTTTCTTATCTCAACATTTATGATCTCCTCAGGCTCATGCACATCTACCTTCATATCAGGGAAGGCCTCAAGAAGATAGTGTCCAAGCTCTGAATTGACCTCCATTGAGGTCATAGGGAATGACTTGTCATTTCTTCTGGTATTTACCTTGAAGGTAAAGTTATGCTTTCTGTATGCCTTATCTACATAAGTGATAACCGCGTTCTTTATACTGTCAAAGTCTGTCTCATTGAGTACCACAACAGGGCATATTCCCACTATTCCGAATACCTTTCCAAGGGCTTCCACCACGTCCTCGTAGTCATAGTCGCTGTTTGCCTCAACGAATATCCTTCCCTGTTCCTTTCTTACATAGAAATCTCCCAGGGGCTTTAATTTCCTGTTAATGTTCCTGCACAGAATATCTTCAAATATATATCTGTTCTTACCCTTTGTGCCTATCTCGGCATACTTGATCATAAAAGCCTTGTAATCCATATCTGCACCTTTCATATTTTCTATTTTCTTACATACTTCCTTAACACCGGAAGTTCCTTTTTTATAACATTAATGGCGTAATCCACCTGTTCTTCTGTGTTGTCATAGGCGAAACTGAAACGTAGTGTTGACTCAAGTCTCTCCGGTGACAATCCCATGGCATGGAGTGTGGAGCTTAAATTCTTGTTCTGTGTTTTGTTTGATGAGCAGGCGGAACCTGATGACACATATATGCCGCTATTCTCAAGGGTGTGGAGCATTATCTCGCTTCTGACCCCTGTAAATGATATGCTGGCTATATGGCAGGCTTCTCCTGAGTTGCTGTACACACCCTCAAGCTCTGTAAGTCCTGATATAAGTCTGTCCTTAAGTGCTTTCATATGGGCACATCTTTCGTCCATCTCCTTGTCTGCAATCTCTGCTGCAAGGCACATGCCTGCTATGGCAGGGACATTCTCGGTTCCCGAACGATAACCCTGCTGCTGTCCGCCTCCAAGGATTATAGGAACTATCCTTGTCCCTCTCTTCACAAATAAAGCACCGCTTCCCTTAGGGCCGTGGATCTTATGTCCGCTTACGCTCATAAGGTCTATACCCATTCTCTTAGGATACAGACGGAACTTTCCGAATGCCTGTATGGCGTCCACATGGAACACTGCCTTGGGACATATGTCATGCACCATGTCCGCTATATCCTTAACAGGCATAACTGCACCCACCTCATTATTCACATACATTATTGACACAAGTATGGTGTCATCATTCAACGCAGCCTCAAGCTCATCAAGCTTTACTATGCCTCTTTCGTCAACACCGATCCTTACAACATCAAAGCCCTGTTCCTCAAGGTACTTGAAGGGATTCGCCACGGAGGCATGTTCAACTGCTGAAGTTATGACCCTGTGTCCTTCCTTCTCGTGGGCTCTTGCAGCTCCGATTATGGCCATATTATTGGATTCTGTACCGCCGGAGGTGAATATTATCTCCGACTTATCCACCTTCCACAGCCTTGCCAGAGTCTCTCTACCCTGTCTTACATATTTCTCGGCATCCACTCCCTTCATGTGAAGTGATGAGGGATTACCGAAGTCCTCTTCCATTATCTTAACCATCAGGTCTTTTACCTGTGGAAGAACCTTTGTTGTTGCTGCATTGTCAAAATATGCTTCCATCTTCCTACCTGTCCTCTTCAAGTTCAAACATTATTATTGAAATAACCGCCATTCCGGCAGTCTCTGTTCTGAGTATCCTGTGTCCAAGGGTTATTGCTGAAACCCCTGCGTCTAAGGCTTTCTCTACCTCTTCCATGGCGAATCCACCCTCAGGACCTATAAATATACCAAGGCTTTTCTTTCCCTTTATGCTCTTTATGATATTTCTGGAATATTCCACTCCCTCTGCTTCCTCATAGGGGATTATATTCATATCAAGCTTTTCTGCCATTGATACAGCCTCTGCAAATGATACCGGCATGGTAACCTCAGGTATCATCCCTCTTCCTGACTGCTTAGCTGCCGACTCGGCTATCATATTGTAGCGTTCCGTCTTCTTCTTAGCCTTCTTGTCATCAAGCTTCACAACAGTACGCTTTGTCATGACCGGAACTATCCTCGTGACCCCAAGCTCCACTGTCTTCTGGATAATGAGCTCCATCTTGTCTCCCTTAGGAAATCCCTGGAACAGAGTTATCTCTGTTGAAAGCTCCGAGAAATTATCACATATATCACAGATGTCTGCAACTACTTCTTCATTTGTAATACCAGAAATACGGCAGTGGTAATCTCTGCCCCTGCCGTCGCTTACTATCAATTCATCATTTTCTTTTAACCTGAGAACATTCTTCACATGATTCACATCTTCACCGGTTATTACCACCGATCTGTCGGAAAATGCCCCGGGATCATCAACGAAAAATCTGTTCATAATTATTTCCCGTCCTTAACTGCCACAAAGCTGACCCATTCTTTCATGTGAACAGTATCCACTATCTTAAGTCCATTGTCAAGAATAGCCTTACGGACTTCATCCTCTTTCATATCTATTATGCCGGAGGATATGAATATTCCGTCATCCTTCATAAGCTCTGATACCTTTCCCGAGAGGGGTATGATCACATCAGCCAGAATATTCGCAACCACCACATCAAATCTTCCCTGAAGATTTTCAACAAATTCATCATCTGTCAGTATATTGCCACAGGCAAATTCCACCTGATCGGCAGGTATATTGTTGATATCCCTGTTCTCTCCGGCAACCTCAACTGCCACAGGATCTATATCCACGCCATACACATGGGACGCACCGAGCTTATTGCAGATAAATGACAATATACCGCTGCCACTTCCTGCATCAAGGACTGCTGCTCCCTTCTTCATATGCTTCTTAAGCTGTCCTATGCAAAGCTTTGTAGTTTCATGGGATCCTGTACCAAAAGCAGTTCCCGGGTCTATCTCTATAACTATATCATCTTCCTTTACATCTGGGGGATTCTCTTCCCATGTTGGCTTGATGACTATGTTGTCATATATTCTGAAGGGCTTGAAATACGCTTTCCAGTTGTTGATCCAGTCTTCGTCACAGGTGGTAGACACCTGTATCTCTCCGGTTCCCACATCTACGAACTCTGAAAGACGCTTAAGCTCGCCCTTAACTGCCTCTACTATCTCTTCTTCATTCTGTCCCTCATCAAGGAAGAATGATACTCTGGCAGTTCCGTCATCCTCCTTCACGTCATCCGGCGGGAGATCCGCGTAAATTTCCGCCATTTCCTCTTCTGTAAGTGCTGTATTATCATCCACCTGTACACCCAAAACGCCCTCCTCAGTGAGGAAGGCGCTTATAAGGTCCACGGCTTCACATGTTGTATCAACTGTGATCTGTGTCCATTTCATATACTTTACCTATTTTTTCTTTCTTCTCTTATGGTCTCCGAAGTTAAATGTACCGCCTGACTCTGTTGCAGGTCTTGTCTCTACAAGAGTTGCCTGTTCATACTGATTGAGGATGTTCTTCTGTTCCTCTGTAAGATTCTCAGGAACCTGAACTACAAGTGTTACATAATGATCGCCTCTCTGGGTAGGATTCTTAAGGTTCGGAACACCCTTTCCTTTGAGCTTGATCCTTGTGTCTGTCTGAGTACCTGCAGGAATCTGGTAATCTATCTCACCCTCAATGGTATTTATCTTGATAGTACCGCCGAGAGCTGCCTGTGTAAATGTTATAGGCTCTGATGAATAAAGGTTGTAATCCTGTCTCTGGAACTTTGGATGACGATCTACCAGGATAGTAACATGAAGATCTCCTCTTTCACCGCCGTTACGTCCGGGCTCACCCTTGCCCTTGATACGGATATTCGTTCCGTTATCAACTCCGGGTGGAACAGCAATCTGAATCTTCTTCTTGCTCTTCACATAACCTGTACCTGCACAGTTACTACACTTGTACTTGATTATCTTTCCTTCTCCGCCACATTCCGGGCAGGTCTGGATATTCTTAACAACGCCGAAGAGTGACTGCTGTGTTGTAACTATCTGGCCCTTACCGCTACACTTGCTGCATATCTCAGGCTGGTGTCCAGGCTGTGAACCTGTTCCTTTACATACATCACACTCATCCTTAAGTGGGAGCTCAAGCTCCTTCTGGGTTCCGAAGATTGCCTCTTCAAACGAAACTCTTATCGTTGTCTTAATACTTGCCCCCTTCATAGGGCCTGTGGTATTTCTCTGTCTGCTTCCACCGCCAAACATATCACCGAAGATATCTCCAAAGATATCTCCCATATCAGCGAAGTCAAAGCCGAAGCCTCCAAAGCCACCGTCGCCGCCGTTCTGATCAAAGGCCGCATGACCATACTGATCGTACTTTGCACGTTTCTCAGGATCTGAAAGAACTGCATATGCTTCTGCTGCCTCTTTGAACTTGTTAGCAGCCTCCTCATCACCCGGATTGGCATCCGGATGATATTTCTTGGCTACTATACGATAGGCTTTCTTTATCTCTGCCTCTGAGGCTCCCTTGGTAACACCAAGGACCTCATAGTAATCTGTTTTTGTTTCTGCCATAACTTACACCTTTCATACGCGATATACTATAGACTGTTCACCATCATAGTGGTCACAATTAAACCTCTGTGAAATCTCCGTCTACTACATCACTGTCTGAATAATTAGGTGTACCTGCTCCTGTACCTGCATTTGCACCAGGACCATTCTGCTCATAAAGCTTAGCAAATAAGTTCTGTGCGCTCTCCATAAGCTTATCCTTACCAGCCTTGATCTTCTCTACATCCATGTCGCTCATATTCTCAGCGTCTGTGCTGTCGATGATCGCACGTAATGCGTCAAGATCTGCCTTAACTGCGTTCTTATCTGAATCAGCAAGCTTGTCGCCTACTTCATTTAATGCCTTATCTGTCTGGAATACAAGAGCGTCAGCCTCGTTTCTTGTTTCGATGCCCTCCTTACGCTTCTTATCCTGTGCCTCATACTCAGCAGCTTCCTTAACAGCTCTTTCAATATCATCATCTGAAAGTGATGTTCCTGATGTGATAGTGATGTGCTGTTCTCTTCCTGTTCCAAGATCCTTAGCTGATACATTAACGATACCATTTGCATCGATATCGAATGTAACCTCAATCTGTGGGATACCACGTCTTGCAGGAGCGATACCGTCAAGTCTGAATCTGCCAAGACTCTTATTGTCCTTAGCGAACTGTCTCTCACCCTGTACTACGTTTATATCAACGGCATCCTGATTATCCTGTGCTGTTGAGAAGATCTGGCTCTTCTTTGTAGGGATAGTTGTATTTCTCTCAATAAGGTGAGTAGCGATACCACCCATTGTCTCGATTGAAAGTGTAAGTGGTGTAACATCAAGAAGGAGGATATCACCGGCACCTGCGTCTCCGGCAAGCTTACCACCCTGGATACATGCACCGATAGCAACACACTCATCAGGGTTGATGCCCTTGAACGGCTCCTTACCTGTAAGTCTCTTAACCTCATCCTGTACTGCGATGATACGTGTTGAACCACCAACAAGAAGTACCTTGTCAAGATCTGCTGCTGTAAGGCCTGCGTCATCAAGTGCTGTCTGTACAGGAACCTTTGTCTTGTCTACAAGGAATGCTGTAAGCTCATCGAACTTAGCTCTTGTAAGGTTCATATCAAAATGCTTTGGTCCATCCTGGTTTGCTGTAATGAAAGGAAGGTTGATGTTTGTTGTCATTGCTGATGAAAGCTCCTTCTTAGCCTTCTCTGCTGCTTCCTTTAATCTCTGCATAGCCATCTTATCGCCTGAAAGGTCGATGCCCTCTGCCTTCTTAAACTCGTCTAACATGTACTGTGTAATGGCATTATCGAAGTCATCACCACCGAGCTTGTTATCACCGGCTGTAGCAAGAACCTCGATTACTCCGTCACCGATCTCAATGATAGATACATCGAATGTACCACCACCTAAGTCGTATACCATGATCTTCTGTTCCTGTTCGTTATCAAGACCATATGAAAGAGCTGCTGCTGTAGGCTCGTTGATGATACGCTTTACATCAAGACCTGCGATCTTACCTGCGTCCTTTGTTGCCTGACGCTGTGCGTCTGAGAAGTAAGCAGGAACTGTGATAACTGCCTCTGTAACCTTCTCGCCAAGGTATCCTTCTGCATCGCTCTTAAGCTTCTGGAGGATCATTGCTGAGATCTCCTGTGGTGAATACTTCTTACCATCAATATCTACCTTGTAATCTGAACCCATATGACGCTTGATAGAAGAAATTGTCTTCTCTGCGTTTGTAACAGCCTGACGCTTTGCAGGCTCACCTACTACTCTTTCACCTGTCTTTAAGAAACCTACTACTGAAGGTGTAGTTCTCATACCCTCTGTGTTAGCTATAACTACAGGCTTACCACCTTCCATAACAGCTACACATGAATTTGTTGTACCTAAGTCAATACCTATAATCTTACCCATTTTTAATTCCTCCTATTTAGAAATTCAAAATCTTTTCCATTTTTTATTTTAATTGATTGATAAAACTGTCAGGGCAGCCACCTTAGTTAGCCACCTTAACCATACTATATCTGAGCACCTGATCCTTATACATATATCCCTTCTGCATCTCCTCAAGGATCACATTCTCTCCAAGGCTCTCATCCTCAACATGCATTACTGCGTTGTGGAATGTCGGATCAAACTGTTCCCCTTCACAGTTCATTGGTGTTACACCAACGGACTCAAGATATGTCAGGAATCCTCTGTATATCTTCTCCATGCCTGCCTCAAAAGGTCTTTCCTTATCTTCTTCTGAAACAGTTGCAAGGGCTCTTTCAAAATTATCAACAACCGGCAGAAGCTTAAGAAGAACATCCTTGGCACCTATATCAAAATATTTGCCTGTCTCCTTCTCATTTCTCTGTCTGATGTTCTCACACTCTGCGAGAAGTCTCTTGTACTTCTCTTCGGCATCTTTAGCACGTTCCTTGAGCTTTGCATTCTCATCACGGAGTGCCTTGCTGCCTCTTCTGTTATCTTTTGCCACAGGTTTCGGTTTGGCTGCTTCAGCCTCTTCCTCCGGCACATTCACAGTCTCTGTCACATTAACATCTGTTGTGGCATCGTCCTGTTCCTTGATATCCGCTGAAGTCTCACCTACTATTGTATCGTAAGCACTCTCTTCAGTTTTTACTTTCTTAGACTCTTTATCAGCCATTATCTGTCCTCCTGTTCCTTTTCACTGAATATATCGTCAAGCTCACCTGTAAGATTCTTTAGCATGGTAACCACTTTCTTGTAGTCCATTCTCTTAGGTCCTATGATTCCTATAGTTCCCTTGGCGCCCTCAGGCATCTTATAGGTTGCTGTAATAAGTGAACAATCTTTAAGCTCTTCGGACTGATTTTCTTCACCGATATGGATCTGAATATCCTTATCCTCTCCCGATATGGCGTCCTCCACATACTTGACAAATTCTTCCTTGTCTTCTATGTCTTCGAAGGTTCCAAGCAGCTTCTCCGCCGACTGGGAATTGATAAGTTCCGGATACTTAAGCATGTTGGTTGCCCCGCTGGTATAGACCTTAAGATCATCAGCTTCCTTTATGGCTTCAAGAATACCCTGGAAGATCACTTCCAGTATCTCAGCATATTCTCCTGCCTGACTCTTCATGGTCTGTATCAGTTCAAGGTTAATATCCTGAATGGATGCACCCTGTAAGAATGTGTTGAGCAATATATTAAATTTCAATATCTCATCATCTTTTAAGTCGTAATCCGTGTCGATCAGCTTGTTCCTTACTATGTTGCCGTCAACCATTATAACTGCCAGCAGTCTGTAGTTATTGACCTTGGACAACTGTATAAACTTAACCGTATTGCCGTACTGAGGCATTGTTACCAGTGTTGCGTAGTTGGTGTTCACCGCCAGAACCTTGGCAACCTGCTTGAGCATTTTCTCTATCTTATCTACTCTCTCAAGCAATGTTCCGTTCTGTGTCTCTACCTCCTGCTTCTCCTCCATGATACTGTCCACATAAAATCTATAGCCCGCATCTGTAGGTATCCTTCCTGCGGAAGTATGAGGCTGGCAGATATAACCCATATCCTCCAGATCAGACATCTCATTTCTTATTGTTGCAGAACTGAGATTAAGGTCTGTGTACTTGGATATGGTTCTTGAACCCACCGGTTCGCCTGTCTCCAGGTAATTAGCCACGATAGCTTTCAGGATTTTGACTTTTCTCTCGTCAAGTTCCATTCACTCATTTCCTTTCATGTTGTTAGCACTCATTATGTCCGAGTGCTAACCACTAAAGTTAATCTAACACCAGCCGGTGATTTTGTCAACATTTTAATTATATTTTTTATTATATTTTCTGCACTTTTTAGGGTATTGGAGATTTGTGCCGGATATACATCCGGCAGGTCCGATTAATCAAGCAGGAAATCTGCAAGAATTGAATTACTTACATCCAGGCCTTTTTTTGTAAATGAAATTATTCCCTTATTATTCACCAGGTGTCCGGAGCTTACATAACGGTCTATGACCTGTCCGTACACCTCGTATATGGATCTGTTAAACTTCTTATGAAATGATGACGCAGACACTCCTTTTGTCATACGGAGACCCAAAAACATAAATTCTTCCATCAGATGTCCGGTGTCTGCCGCCTCATCAAGATGTCTTATATTATTCACGCAGGCTGAAACCTCTTCAAAGCTTCCGCATTTTGACGCAGCCGTCATTATGCGGATGTACTCATCCATATCCTGTGTATTTGAAAATCTCCTCTGATTAAAGAAGGATGACGCACCTATGCCAAAGCCTATGTACTCTTTGAGAGTCCAGTACTTTATATTATGCCGGCACTCGTAGCCCGGTCTTGCGTAATTTGAGATCTCATACCTGTTATAGCCTCCTGATATAAGAAGTCTCTCGGTTGCCTCATACATCTTTCTGTCTGTGTCCTCATCCGGTATCAGCCTTAACAGGCGGTCATTTTCTGCCAAAGGCGTGCCGTCCTCAACTATCAGGCTGTATGCGGATATATGGGCAGGCTTGAGCTTCATCACCTTCTCAAGGGAGTTCAGATAGGTATGTAGTGTCTGTCCCGGTACAGCTGATATAAGGTCTATGTTGATATTTTCAAAGCCTGCTTCCCTGGCATTATCGTAGGACACAAGGAACTGATCGTAATTGTGTATCCTTCCGAGAAGTGCCAGTTCTTCGTCATTTGCAGACTGGAGTCCTATGCTTATCCTGTTGATACCTGCATGAATGTATTCTGCCGCCTTGCTCTCTGTCAGAGTGCCGGGATTGGCTTCTATGGTTATCTCTGCGTTCTTTGACACCGAAAATGCCATCCTGAGAGTATCCATTATCTTCTCTATATCTCCGGGCATAAGAATAGACGGAGTTCCACCGCCTATAAATATTGTGTCAACTATATAGCTGTCCCTTAAATGCTTACATGACAGAAGCTCTATGCAGAGGGCATTTATGTAGTCCTTTCTCAGGCCGTTCCAGTTGACATAATTCTGGGCATCAACTCCAAAGGACAGAAAATCGCAATAAATACATTTTCTTGCGCAAAATGGAATATGTATGTATATGCCCAGTCTCCTCTTTACCATGTCTGTCTCTGTCCCCTGCTTCTTCTGTGTATTTTTATATATTTCGTGTGTTTTTTGTTGTATTTTTTACTTTTGTATATTTCGTTTTTTTTGTGCTTTGTTCCTGCTGTTTTATGGTGCGTGCCTTACTCTTCATCCAACTTAAGAACACTCATGAATGCCTTCTGCGGAATCTCCACATTTCCCACCTGTCTCATTCGCTTCTTGCCTTCCTTCTGTTTCTCCAGAAGCTTTCTCTTACGGCTTATGTCACCGCCGTAGCACTTGGCAAGTACATCCTTTCTCATTGCCCTTACCGTCTCACGGGCTATGACCTTGCCGCCGATGGCTGCCTGTATAGGTATCTCGAAGAGATGTCTCGGGATCTCATCCTTAAGCTTCTCGCACATCTTTCTGCCTCTCTCGTAGGCTGTATCTTCATGGAGGATAAACGACAGTGCGTCCACCTCTTCCTTATTTATCAATATATCCATCTTAACAAGCTTGGAGCGTACATATCCCTTAAGCTCATAGTCAAATGAAGCATAGCCTCTGGATCTGGACTTAAGTGCATCAAAGAAATCGTATATTATCTCGTTAAGAGGAAGGTCATACTTTAAAAGTGCTCTGGTCTCTTCCATGTATTCCATGCTCTTATATACGCCTCTACGCTCCTGGCAGAGCTGCATGATGGCTCCCACATACTCTGTGGTGACCATTATCTCCGCAGCAACAAACGGCTCCTCCATATACTCTATATTTGAAGGATCCGGCAGGTTAGACGGATTGGTAAGCTCTATGACATTTCCATCGGTTGTGTGGACCTTATATACAACTCCGGGAGCTGTGGTTATAAGGTCAAGATTAAACTCTCTCTCAAGCCTTTCCTGTATTATCTCAAGATGAAGCAGTCCTAAGAAACCACATCTGAATCCAAAGCCTAAGGCTATGGAGGTCTCAGGCTCGAAGCTTAATGAGGCATCGTTAAGCTGCAGCTTCATAAGGGCGTCCCTGAGATCCGGATACTTTGCTCCGTCTACCGGATACATTCCGCAGTACACCATGGACTGGGCTTTCTTATATCCGGGCATTGGCTCCGGTGTAGGTCTGTCGTTATCTGTAACTGTATCACCCACTGTGGTATCCTTTACGTCCTTAAGACTGGCTGTGATATATCCAACCATTCCTGCAGAAAGCTCATCGCAAGGGACAAATCTTCCTGCTCCGAATATACCTACTTCCACTACCTCCGCAACAGCTCCTGTTGCCATCATCCTGATATTCGTCCCTCTCTTAACGGAACCGTCGAAGAGTCGGCAGAATATGATAACGCCTTTGTATGAATCGTAAAGGCTGTCAAATATAAGTGCCTTTAAAGGTGCCTCAGGATCTCCTGCGGGCGCAGGTATCTTGGTTACTATCTGCTCCAGTACTTCTTCGATATTTATGCCGTTCTTGGCTGATATCCTTGGGGCGTCTGCTGCCTCAAGACCTATTACATCCTCTATTTCACTTACCACTCTGTCGGGATCGGCAGAAGGCAGATCAATCTTGTTGATGACCGGCATTACATCCAGGTCGTGATCAAGGGCAAGATAGACATTCGCAAGGGTCTGTGCCTCAATTCCCTGGGCGGCGTCCACCACAAGAATAGCTCCCTCACAGGCTGCAAGGCTTCTTGATACCTCATAATTAAAATCCACATGTCCCGGTGTGTCGATCAGGTTAAATATATACTCGTTGCCATCCTTGGCGTTATATATGATACGCACACACTGTGCCTTTATGGTTATTCCTCTCTCCCTCTCAAGATCCATGTTGTCAAGAACCTGATTCTGCATCTCTCTTGCTGTCAGGGTTCCTGTCTTCTCTATGATCCTGTCTGCAAGGGTGGATTTACCATGATCTATATGTGCAATTATACAAAAATTTCTTATCTTTGACTGATCAATGTGTGCCATCGTTGTCCTCCTGTGCTTTATCGGCTCATTATAGCACAGATTTACTCTCCGCTCAATACCTTGTATAGCACGGCGGCAAGGGGTTCCATGGCATTCTTCGCCTCCTCACAGGTATTGGTCTGGGCACCTGCCTCCACAAGAAGTGATCGTCCCCTGAGGTCAAGATTGTACCTGTAGCTCTTCACCATAAGCTTCCTCATATAGTCTCCGTAATTGGCCCTGGCTGTAAGGAAAAGCTGAAGACTGAAGGCTAGATTATCCTCGATATATGTATTCTTCAGATAGTCAAGGTTACCTTGTTCCCTGGTACGGCTTATACCGTTTAAGAACATTATCCTGGCGGTAGGCTTGCCATTTACCTCTGTAACCAGATGGACGTCATCTGCCACGCCATCCCTGTGAAGGTCAATGACCACGCTTATCTCCGGGTGCTCCTCCAATATCTTCTTCACTCCCTCCCTTGCATAATCATATGCCAGACTCCTGTCCAGGGTTCCTCCTGCCATGTCGTACACGGTAGTGTCATGGTACACATTTATCCCATATCTTTTATTCAAAAGTTCCGCCAGGTATTCCCCGGTGCCTACAATGGTGTCCTCAATACTGCCGTCCGAATCTGCAAATGCTTCGCTGGCGTGGGTGTGATATATAAGCACCTGATACCCATTCTCCGGCATATCTATGGACATGTCCTTTCCCGCCAGATACTCTCCGTTTAACTCATTCTTTGAGATATAGGTCTTGCTGTCGATATTGTAATATTCTGTAGTAAGGATGTTATAGTCTGTAAGGTTTCCTGCCAGGTTCATGTTTTTTATGCCTTTTATGTCCATAAGATTCACAGGCACATCTGAAAGCATGGTTCCATCCCCTGAGACTCCGGCTGTTATGGATGCTCCGGATGCCCCGTCGTTTTCTCCCCCGGTGCTTTCAGAAACAGATTGTCCGTATCCACCGTCGGTTGAAGCTGTCCCTGGTACGTACCCGGTGGTTCCTGTAAGTATCATAAGACTCTGGTTCTGTGCATTAATATTTTCTCCCAGACACTTACCATATCCTACACTGTCACCGGCATCCGTAAGGAAGTCATAAGCATATACTATGGTGCTGAGCACCAGAAAAACAAACAATATTAGTGCATTACTTCTGCCCGGCCTGTTCATAGTCTCTTCATGATTCCCCCATTGTTCTTATCAATCAGTTTATGATGGGAGTGGGTGAAATATGCCGGAGTGGCAGAATATATTCTTTAATATTTTTATGGCAGATATATTTTTTGTTTTATTCTATATGTTCCGGAGTAAAAACATCGTTTATAGCTTCGGAAATCGTGAAGCTTATTGTCTTTACGATCTCATCCACATTCTTAGGTGTCACAAAAAACTCAGCAAGTTCCTCCGGTACAGCCATGGAGGCAATGCCAAGCTTTTCATTTTCAGTGAATGTAATATGTTCCTCGTTCCGGTCATTATGGGCTTTTCCATTTGAAATATTCCTATCTGTCATTTCTCCGTCAAGTATATTTAACAGGCGGTCTATGGAGTCTGACAAAAGTGCCGGGACTGCAATGACAGTAGGCACTCCCACTGCGATAACATCTGTCCCCATGGTCTTGCTGCTTATCTCACTTCTGTTGTTGCCCACGCCAGCTCCGGGATTTATACCGGTATCGGTGATCTGTATGGTCTTGTTAAGCCTGTTGCAGCTAAGGGTTGACAGGGCGTCAAATACGATCAGCAGGTCTGCCTTTTTCTCCTTAACGATTGCTCTTAATATGTCTCCGGTCTCAAGTCCCGTCTGTGCCATAACTCCGGGACAGATGGCACTTACATCTATTGCCATATCTGTACACAGGAGTGACGGACTGATATTGTCTATGACCATAGGTCCCAGAGCGTCCGCTGTTATGTTTCTGTTTCCTATACCTGCAAGCAACACATTTTTGTGATCCTTTATCATAGATTTCAGCCCCAGCTTAAGCTCTCTGCAGATTTCCTTGTGATAGGATATATCAGGCTCACAGAGGGCAGCACTTTCTATGGTGATGTATCTTCCCTTTTTCCTGCCAAGAGCTTCCTCCCCTCTCTTGTTTAAGATATCTATTATTGTGGTCTTTATGCTGTCATCCTGATTGATCCTGGTCTTTACCCTTATACCGCTGCAATCCCCCTGAACCTTCTCCCGAAGCTCCAGTGCCAGGTCTGTTCTCACCTTCATGCTGTTAAGATTATTCATATCATTCACATTTTCCATAGCAATATTTCCTTTTTTTGAATTTATGTCATCGTACGGGCGTGTTGAGATTTTCTGTTTGTTTTACTGCGTTTTTCTGTCCATAAAAAAATAATGCCCTGAACCGGCAGATTATATACCATGTATCAGGGCATTAAAGTTTTCAATTATATTTAAGACAATTATGGACAAATATTTTCAGAGCATATATTTTCAACTCATGATGAATATAATCTTAACCCCGTCGTGACAAGCTATCTTACAGGCCGATGATGTATTTCAGGACTCTCTGGATAACCTCCGGGTAACCGCATATGGTCAGATAAGGAAATTCATAGCTGATATGGCAGGTGTCATAAAAGCATGTGCACACCCCGACTTCTATTCCTCCCTCCATCTCGGCTCTTCTTGCTATATGCTTGAAGTGCTTCGGAGATTTCACAAGATCCTTTGCAGCTTCATTTATGGTAAATCTCACAACAGGATAACCGCCATCATAGCCTGTGACCTCCGCTGCTTCGATGAAGGAATAATCTTCATTCCAGCACTCAATGGCATCTTCTATTGATTCGTACATATCACTCACTCCATTCAAAATATTTTCAGACTATGAACATTATACATGAAGCCGGCTCACATTAAAACTTAAGAATTTATAAATTTGCAGATTGCAAATATCCCTTAATAATCCATAAATTTAATTGTACGAAATGCAGATACTATATAATGCCATCAGGACACAGAAACTTAATATTTTCTAAAGAAAAAACTACTTTATTATTATATATATATCTGATATAATGTGGAGAATCAGGACGTATTTTATACTAGGAGGAATTTATATATGAATTTCACGAAGAAAGGCGTCGAGAATAAGCAGGACATGCTGGTATCCCGATTGCCGAGAAATAAAAAGAAAGTACAGGTCATAGTATTTAAGCTTATCCTTGTTATGCTGCTGCTGTGTATGATAGCAGGCGTAGGCGCAGGCTTCGGTATGCTCAAGGGTATCCTGGATGATACTCCGGAGGTCAAAGCCGAAGATCTGATACCTAAGGGTTATCAGTCGACTCTCGTTGATCAGTCAGGAAAAACTGTAGTAACCCTTTCAAACTATGACTCGAACCGAGAATACGTTGAATACAAGGACATTCCTAAGGACCTTGTCAATGCATTTGTTGCCATTGAGGATAAACGTTTCTGGGAACACAACGGAATTGATGTACAGGGTATTGCAAGAGCTGTCATGATAGCCATCAAGACAAGAGATCCATCCCAGGGTGCCAGTACTCTTACACAGCAGCTTATTAAGAATCAGATCTTCAACGTAGGTCTTAATGAGACAACCTTCATTGAAAAGGTTGAACGAAAGATCCAGGAGCAGTATCTTGCCATTGAGATGGAGAAGACGCTGACCAAGGAAGAGATCGTTGAGTACTACCTCAACACTATCTACCTCTCCCAGAGCCGATATGGGGTACAGACTGCTGCCGAATATTACTTTGGTAAGAAACTGAGCGCACTTACAGTGTCTGAGTGTGCGGTACTTGCTGCAATACCTCAGAACCCATCAAGATATGATCCGGTAATCAATCCTGATAACAATGCCGAGCGTCGTGTGCTGGTATTAAAGGAAATGCTTGATCTTGGGTACATCACCAAGGCACAGTATGATGAGGCGCTTGCAGACAATGTATACGACAGAATCAACTCTTTAGCTGAGCGACGTGAAAACAAACCACAAAAAGTATATTCATACTACACCGATGCCACTATCAACCAGCTTGAGGAAGATCTGGTAAGTATGGGTTATGCCAAGGATACTGCCGAAGCAGACAACATGATCTACTCCGGTGGTCTTACTGTTAAGATATGTCAGGATTCAGAGCTTCAGGATGTATGTGACGAGGTTCTAAACGACAGTTCAAATTATCCGTACGATGAATACAAATTGAACTATGCTCTCACTCTTACAGATACTAATGGTGACACATACAACTATAGCGAGAACATGATGCAGGAATGGTACCGTGAAGAACAGGGTCAGAGTAATTTCGACCTGATGTTCTCTACTCCTGAGGACGCCAGAGAAGCTGCGAATGTATATAAGGCTGCCATGATTGACCAGACAGGTTACAAGGAACTGGCAGAGTCATATAAAGTAACAGTTCAGCCACAGATTTCATTTACCCTTATGGATCAGTCCACAGGTCAGGTTAAGGCGATCGTGGGAGGCCGTGGAGATAAGACTGAGAGCCGTTCCTTCAACAGGGCTTCAGAGGCTACAAGACAGCCGGGTTCTGCATTTAAGGTTGTGTCAGGTTTCCTTCCTGCTCTTCAGGCATGTGGAATGACCCTTGCAACAACATTTATTGATGAGCCTTACAGCTACCCGGATGGTACTCCTGTAAGAAACTGGTGGGGAGATTCTTATCGTGGACCTCAGTCCATAAGAGACGCCATCAGGGATTCTGAGAATATCATATCGGTTAAGTGTTTCGAGGAGGTAACTCCTGAGGTTGGATTTGAATATCTGCAGAAGCTTGGCTTCACCACACTTGTTGACCAGAGAACCGAGTCAGATGGTTCTATCGTATCTGACAAACACCTTTCAACAGTACTGGGTGGTCTTACAGACGGTATCACAAACCTTGAGATCACTGCTGCTTATGCAACCATTGCCAATGGCGGAAAGTACAATAAACCAATCTTCTACACAGAGGTTTACGACCATGAGGGAAATCTTATTATAGATAACAGGACACCTGAGAACAAGGAAGTTATTTCCGAGGAGAATGCATGGCTCCTTACAGACGCTATGCACGACGTTGTTACATCAGGTACAGGTACTACAGCAAATCCTTACAGCGGTCTTTACGCAGCAGGTAAGACAGGTACTACATCAAACAACTATGATGCATGGTTCTGTGGTATCACTCCTTACTACTCAGCTTCTATCTGGATTGGTTATGATGTTAATACCCAGTTCTCCGCAGGAAGCTATCACAAGATAATGTGGAGAAAGATAATGGATAAGATCGTTGAGGTCAAGGAGCTTGATACTTCGAAGCGTTTCGAAAAGCCTGAGGGAATTGTCATGGCAACGGTTTGTAAGGAGTCAGGACTTCTTCCTATAGAAGGATGTCAGACAAAGACTGAGTACTTCGCCAAGGGAACCGTTCCTATTAAGTATTGTACAGGTGCTACTGACGGAAACAGGATTACTCTTTGTAACGAGTCTCATCTTAAGGCTACAGAGTTCTGTCCTGAGACTACAGAGTACAGATACATTGTAGATGATGAAACCGGTGATATAACTATTATCGGAGCAGACTTCCAGTATGATAATTCTATCCTCACTACCCTCTGCAATATCCATACAGAGGAGAACTCAGAGGACGAATCTTCTGATGATGATAAAAAGAAGTTCACTATTACTACTTCTGCCGGTGAAGGTGGTACTATCTCACCAAGCACGACAGTAAGTGAGGGTGATTCTTATACAGTTTATATTCAGGCAAACAGCGGATATTCAATAGCTGATGTTTATGTAGATGGTTCTTCCGTAGGTGCTGTTTCAAGCTACACCTTCTCGAATGTAACCTCTGACCACACGATTTCGGCAGTATTCTCAGGAGACGGAGCACCAACAACCGAGGAGCCGCCTGCACCGGAGCCGCCAAGCTCAGAGGATACAACCACTGAAACACCATCAACTGAAACTCCTACTGTTGAACCTTCGCCGGAAGCTATGTCAATTCCGGAATCCTCAACAGAAGCACTGATGAGGGATGTGTATGTAGCAAGTACAAATACTAAAAGCCGCACTTCCGCTGCGGTCAGTGTTCATTCGTTTGAGAATGTATTTTCTATATTGAATAAGCTTATCAAAAAGAATTAACAATATGTTTATTTAAATGTGCTATAGAATGAATGATTAAATAAAGCCCCTGAGCCATTAAAATGGTTCAGGGGCTTTGTGTTACGACAACGAGTCAAGTGCAGCATGCTTGCATGTCTTCTTATTTTTGGGCGGGGCATAATGACTTGTTTCCGGCTACTGTGCCCCGCTTACTTTTTCTTACGGGCATTAATTTTTGACCTATAGTGATGATTATTTATCCAAACTTTTTTCTGTGCTACGATCAAGCTTTTGTAAGCACTTTCTTACCTTAAATACATCAAATATGCTTTCACGTACTATATCCACCATAATGCATATAACATATATGGCAGCGGCTGTTCCCAAAACTGCCGGGACTTCAATATACCAAGCTAACTGACCATAATCTCTGAACAGCTGAGACAAGATCCATCCCCAGATGAGTGGGTGAGCATGAATAAGATATACACTGAATGATAGTGGTGAATATTTTTTTATTATCTTTCTAGCAAACTCTTTTACATTTAGTCTTTTAAATATCATAAAAAGGCATATTGCTGCCACAAGCATTGTAGGCGAAATATAACTGATCATGCGGTCTCCCCGGGAAATTCCTATCTTCTGCGGATTTTCCACCTGCAAATATTCATATATGTATTTGCAGCCCCATGAACACAAGGCCATTATTATGTAACCTGCAACTAACCATGTCGTCCTGCACTTCTCAAACAATCCATACTTTTTTATATAACCGCCTATAAGATATAGTATCATAAGCCACAAAGCCGAATATCCAGCTTTTATGATAAAAGGATCTGTATTAAATATTACCGGCAAAACAGAAAATATGATAATCAGTGCTATCAACATTTGCCCCATGGTTTTTCTGCTCAAATTCCTAAGAGCAGAATTAAGCATCGGCATAAAAAAGAACATAGCAAAGTACGCTGTGAAATACCAATACTGCTCTGTCATAACCGGAAACATTGCATTTCGCCACTGTTTTACCCCTACATATTCAGGTGCAAATATCCAGAATATAGCGGTAATTCCTAATGTATAGAAAACAACCCTAAGCCATAGCAATGCAATATTACTGAACCTATACTTACCGTCCACTCCCACATAACCGGATATAATCCCATAACAGTTTACTGCACAAAATGCTGCCGTCTCCAATAGCCAGGCAGCCTCATACTGTGGCGACAGGGCTCTCGCTCCATCTAACACGCCGCCTTGTTTCAACACATGAAGAATTACTATCATAAACATTGCTAACATCCTTAGTGCATCTATGCCGTAGTTTCTGCCTGAATTATTTCCGGGATTTCGAAGATCATCCTGACTAGCTTCAGAAATAGAAACCTTCTGGTTGGCATTTGAAATTTCTTGTTCAGCCTCCGATGTCTTTTGTATGATCCTTAGCTTTTCTTCTTTGGTCTCAGAAATTTTTTCTGTTGTCTTGAATGTCTCATGTTTTGTACTATGCCCTTTCCGCTCTATTACCGGATATTTGTTTTTTTGATTTTGCTTTATACTTTTATGTATTGTTGTGAGGTGTTTTTCCTCTGTATTTTTATCCTTCAATCCGTTTTCGCCCCTGTATTATATTTTACGATTGCTGTTTCTTTAATATTGTTCTCTAATGTCATTTTCTAATGTTGTTTTATTGCATTGTTTTCTAATATCATTTTCTTTTACGTATCTAATTACTTTTATAACTTAAAGGATACGAAAAACATATAAAATAATCAAGTAATTTCATGCACTTACAGTAGCTAAAAATGACAAAAAAATAGGCGGAGCATGGTGTCTCTTCTGCTCACTATGTCCCGCCAGCTATAACATTATTACTTATTTAGGCATCTTAGGTTTAAATATAAGTGAAATTATATATGAAAATATCAATGCCGCCGACGTTCCAACAGCCGCCATCTTAAATCCACCTCTGAACAAGCCGATAAATCCATCACTATCTACAGCTTCCTTTACGCCCTTCCACAGATTATAACCAAATCCACTAAGAGGTACTGACGCACCGCACTCAGCAAATTTCAAGAATGGCTCATATACGCCCACTGCCCCAAGTACTACGCCCGAACAAACAAGCAACACCATAATTCTTCCGGGCATGAGTTTTGTATGGTCCATCAATATCTGGACTAACATACAGATCACTCCGCCAATTATAAACGCCTTTAAATATTCCATTTTTGTATTTCTCCTTAATATTCTTTCTAAATAAATTTCAAAAAAATATATGCTTCAATATAAATCAAAAAATTTTTCCTAATATTTCAAATTCATATTCCATCATAAAATTTCAAATATAATAATCAGCCCTTATCTGCATGGTGCTAAATCATTATTTGCAAATTTCTATAATAAATTAATTGTCCTGATCTTCTTCAAGCTCCATTACAATACCATGAGCTATTCCCGGAATGTTCTGTCCTTCGTTATAGCTTACGGTTGAAAGTAATGCACCTGTAGGGATAAATAAGATTCTTCTGACAGCTCCTGCTCTGAACATATTCATAATATAGCCTGCCATGGTTATCGCCGAGCAGCCGCAGCCTGAACCGCCTGAATGTGTATCCTGCTCCAGGTTGTTAAATATTTCTATACCGCAATCCATATGCTGCTTCTCTATATCTATATTATTTTTCTTCAAAAGGTCTATCAGGATATCTTTTCCCACCATTCCAAGATCTCCGGTAATAATCTTGTCATAATAGGTTGGTTTGATATTAAAATCCTTTAAATTCTCAAATATAAGATCTGCCGCCGCAGGGGCCATGCAGGCTCCCATATTAAGTGAGTCCTTTATTCCGTAATCCTTTATCCGTCCGGTAGTTATGGCGGTAATTCTTACACGTCTGGTATTTGACGTTGCATCTGTAAGGACAAATGCACCACAGCCGGTTACTGTCCAGGTAGTTGATAATGGTCTCTGGTTCGCATACTCAAGCGGGAATCTGAACTGCTTCTCTGCGCTGCCGTAGTGGCTTGATGTAACAGTAAGTACCTTGTCAGCATATCCCGCAGCGACTGTCATTGCCCCAAGACTTAAGGCTTCACCACAGGTGGAGCATGCACCATACAGTCCAAACAATGGTATTCCATAATCCTTGATTCCAAAGGTTGTTGCGATAAGCTGTCCGAGAAGATCCCCAGCAAATACATATCTGATATCATCAGGTCTAAGCATTGCCTTGTTCAGGCAGATATTTACAGCTCTGCTGATCATCTCACTTTCTCCAGCCTCCCATGAATCGGCACTGAAAAACGGATCTTCACTTATCTCATCAAAATATGCTGCAAGAGGGCCATCCCCCTCTTTAGGACCACATACCGCCGCCGTCTCTTCAATGTACACAGGCTTGTTGAATTTCAAGCTTTGTCTTCCAACCATCTGAGTATTTCCACCCATATAAATCCCTCCTTTTTTTATTGGCACACCTTACAAAGTGATGGCGTGCCTCCCTTTTTAATGTCAGCAATCCTCACTTCGTTCATAAGGTTCATTTTTCTTATTTTGCCCGATTATCGATATATTAAACCTGAGATTTATATTATTAAATGAATTTATCATTGGTAAAGCATTATATTTTTTCTGAGTGAAATTTTAAAAAGTGTGAGCTTTTAGCAAGTCAACTTTCTATCAGTTTAAACTCCAAATAGAATAATTTCCTATTGAAGATTTTTCACACACTGATATAATCAAATGAGTGACTTAAGGCACTACACATGGTGCCAATTTTTTATGGGAGAGAATATAATGGAATATACTAAGGAATATTGGATAAATTGTGGGAAGCGGTCTCTGCGATATGCTAAGATCTTTCTGAAATGGTGTATCATTGCCACGGTTATCGGTACCCTGTGTGGAGCTGTCGGTACAGCCTTCCACTACAGTGTTGAATATGTTACAGGTGTCAGAGAAAACCACAGCTTCATAATCAACTTTCTGCCATTTGCAGGTCTGATAATTGTTTTCCTGTACAGGGTCAGCGGTATGAAGCATGATAAGGGAACCAATCTGGTCATCGGTTCCATAAGGGATCAGAACCTTACCATCCCCTTCAAGATGGCTCCGCTAATCTTCATATCAACAGTCATCACTCATATGTTTGGTGGTTCTGCCGGTCGAGAAGGTGCCGCCCTGCAGTTAGGCGGAAGTATGGGATCTACCATTGGCAAATTATTCAAGCTTTCTGATGATGACAGACACATAATGACTCTGTGCGGCATGAGTGCGGTATTTGCTGCGTTGTTCGGAACACCTATTACCGCTACATTATTCTCCATGGAGGTAATCAGCATAGGTATTTTGTATTTCTGTGCACTGGTTCCATGTGCACTTTCAGCTATTATTGCCTATGCAATAACCTGTGCCTTCAATATAACCCCTACCAACTTCGTATTAAAGCAGGTGCCTGAGATAAATATAGAGATCGGGCTTAAGGTGGGAGTTCTTGGCATTTGCTGTGCGGTGCTGGCGGTATTGTTCTGTATGCTCATGCATATGGCATCCGACTTCTTTAAGCACTTCTTCAAGAATCAGTATGTGCGTATATTTGTTGGTGGTCTGATCATTGTCATCCTCACCCACCTGATCGGAAACACCGATTACAACGGTGCCGGAATGGGCATAATCACCAATGCCATCCATGGCGATGCAAAGCCTTATGCATTTTTGCTGAAAATGTTATTTACCTGTGTCACAATCGGCTGCGGCTTCCGTGGCGGCGAGATCGTACCGGCGTTCTTCATCGGTTCAACCTTTGGATGTGCGCTGGGAAATCTTATGGGGCTTGATCCGGCAACCAGTGCTGCAGTGGGTCTGGTATGCTTCTTCTGTGCGGTGGTAAACTGTCCTCTCACTTCCATATTGCTTGGAATTGAGCTGTTTGGATCTGATGGACTGATATTATTTGCCATTGCCTGTGCCATCAGTTATATGATGTCCGGCTACTACAGTCTATACAGCGAGCAGAAGATAATATACTCAAAGCTGAGACCACACTATGTTAATCTTTACACTAACAAAGAGGTCCACACTGCCGCAAGAAAGGATGAACATTCAGCAGATCAGCCTGAGCTTGATGAATAACGAGTAATAGCGTAAAAATAATTAAATCCCTGATAAGACTGCATGCCCAATTCACATCTAATGTGTTTTGACATTTAATCTTATCAGGGATTTTCACTTCACCCATTTATTTATTTTATCAGATCATGCATCTGCAGGAAATTGTATAAAGCGCCTAAAAGGTTAGAGTCATTTCCGAATTTGCACAGTTCAATCTTATATCCCTTAAACATTTCTGCAGCATTGCTCAACATCTTCGCATAATATCTGATACCTTCTATAAATCGTGGTTCGGAGCTTATGCCGCCACCGATCAGTATCACATCCGGGTTAAGGATAACATACATATTAAGACACTGCTTGGCAATAGCAAAATACATGTCCTTAAGAGCATTGCTGCATATTTCGTCTCCTTCGTCTGACCATTTGTATATCAATTCTCCTGTCACCTGTTCTAACGGAATATTCTTCTCTTTAGACACACGTACACGGAGTGAATAAGTGGCTGCTGTCTTTGACAGACTGTATATGCCATCACCATACTTATTCTCGAGCTGTCCCACATCATCAACATTAAGCAGTTTATGTTCCGCTTCTTCCCTGGTTATGGTGTCAAATATATAAGAAAACTCCCCGGCGATCATCCTGTTTCCACGGTGAACCTTTCTGTCAATTATGACACCGCCGCCTACTCCTGTTCCAATTATGAATAGTACAGCATTAGTACAATCTGATGCGTTTCCTTTCCAGATTTCAGCAAGAGCTGCACATTTTGCATCGTTTTCAAGCGTAACAGGTTTATGGTCACATCTGTCTGACATGAGCTTTCCAAATCTCACCTTATGTAAGAAAGGCAGTGCCCCACCTACATACACTATCCCGTTTTCCACGTCTATCTGTCCAGGCAGTGACATAGATATGCCTTCTATGACTGTATAGGTTTTATAATTGTCATAGACTGCCACCAGAGAGTCCACAAAATCATCTATCGTATCCCCCTCTTTATTCTTGGTTTCGAATTTGCCCTTATCAACTATTGTTCCGTCTGCTTTCATTAAAGCATACTTGGAAAATGTTCCGCCAATATCAAATATTAAATACATACCATTCCTCCTAAAATTCCAAAAATATTTCTTTTATAATTTATCTGCACCCCTACTGTCATATCAGCCGAATCCAATAGTAATCAGTGTTCATCAAACAATCTACATTGTCTGCCCGCTTTAAACTTTTTAAATAAATCTGATACAATCGTTCAAAATAAAAGAACCGGATTTCCAATGCCATATAACATCAGAAAACCAGTCCTATTATATCATTTATACTATGTATTTTCAAAAAAGTTTAGAAAAAAACCTTCTTTGCGTATTTACCGCTCACACTCTGAACACCGTCAGGGATATCTACCGCAGGATCGTCACCACCTGATGGATCCTCAGTGGTTGGTGCCTCGGTTGTAGGGGCTTCCGTAGTGGGTTCCTCGGTTGTAGGGGCTTCCGTCTCAGGTTCTTTTGTACCTCGGATTATTACCTCTGTTCTCGTGCTGTACTGACTAAGTGACTCCTTTGTTGTTGAGATTACATTTCCATCCTTGTCGTACACTGTTCTGTAGGACTGGTATATCTGACCTCTTATACCCGAGGTCTCAACCTCTTCGTATCCTACCTCATGGCTGTCATCGTCTTTGTACTCTGTGTCGTAGTCCACGTATCCCAAAAACTCTGTGGACAACTCCACATGTATACCGTCTAGATTTGTACCGTAGACCTTGCAGGTTACGTTGTCATTTTCAAAGCTGGTGACTATCTTGACCGGATACTCCAGAGTATTTGTAAATCTGAAATCATATCCGCCCCAGGCAACCGTAGCGTCAAGACCTGCTCCTATATATCCTGAAACATAGGGATGAGGATGTCTCTCATCTACCTGAAGATTAGCATATAATACTGCATCGTAAAGTGTTGATGATGTCTGGCATATTCCACCACCGATGGAATCAACGGACTCGCCGCCTACATAAGACGGAGCCGGTGAAAATCCCCTGTCGCTGGTTCTCTCTCCTACCACATTGTTGTAAGAGAACTGTTCTCCCGGCATAAGGATCGTACCGTTACAGTAGTCTGCTGCCAGCTTGACATTTGACTTTCTGCCACTGGTACCTGTGGCAACCGTTGTGCAGCTTCCAAGCTCATCCCTAAAAAGGTTTCTGGTATATTCCTCAGTGCTTACCTTAGGTTCGGTTATCTTAAGTGGTATGCGGACCTCCTCGCCGTCCTTGGCAGCCTCAAGAAGCTTCTTCGCTTCAGCCACGTCAAAGTCCATACCTGTAACAGCCTCTACCACCGCATAGTTATTATCCGGATCCAGTGTAGGCTCCTTAACCTCTGTATATACCTGGTGGTGGAGCTTATCTATATCCACATCTCCCTTAACCAGCGGGCACTCTATTACCTCATCAAATTTCTGTGAAAGAAGCCTCTTCTCTACCTCGTCGGCAAGTGCTTCTTCATCTACGGCAAACATGCCTCTTCCCTTTACTACCACAAGCTTGTCACCATCTATCTTATAAGCATCCTTATTCTCCTTCTGGAGATCTGAAAGACCACTTACGGCAATGGCTTCGTGAAGCTTCTCCCTGCTCTGTACCTCAGGGGCAATAGCATAATCACAGGATGAGAACAATGCCACAACGTAGTTCACACCTCTCTTGAAAAATGAGTGGGTCTCAAGACATTTCTTCTCAACTGCGTCATTTACGTTAAGATTGATAGCATCCGACACGTCTATCACATACTTCTCTCCACTTAAGTCTACGTTAAGCTGGGCGGTTCTGTATGTGTCCTGGAACTTGCCTTTTATCTGTTCGGAGGCTTCCTCCACCGTAAGTCCGCTTACGTCTATTCCGTTTATTGTGGTGTTCTGGTAGAATGTGCGGTCATCTATTACGAAACACAACACTACGTACATCAGAAACAGTGCCACCACTGCCGCACATGCAATAAAAACTTTAGATTTTAATACCTTTTTCATCAACTGTACCTTTCATGCTCTATACTATTTATGAATAATTTATGCAAATAAATTCGAAAAAAGTCTGTCTGCACAGGTGTATTATATCACAAAGTTTTTCGTATACAACTACCGTTTTCAAACTTAATATAAAATTACATTTTCGACATATTTTATTAATATTTGCCAATATGCGGCATCTATTATCCTGTGGATGACTGACACTAAAATAATATAAATCCTTCTAATGTCACAGCTTATGATCAAAACAGCCCGATAATGTAATATATAAGTCCTGCGATAAATGATGCAAATATACCAAACATTATTACAGGGCCTGCGATAGTGAAGGCCTTGACTCCCTTACCGAACACCTCTCCCTCGGTCTGAAATTCCACTATAGGGGAGCACACACCATTTGCAAATCCTGTTATGGGCACCAGTGCTCCGGCTCCGGCAAACTTGGCAAAGCCCTTATAAAGATTAAGACCTGTCAGCACTACACTGGCAAGGACCAGTATTATTGACACATAGCCATAGGCGTCGTCCTCAGACACGTTATTTGCCATGAGGATGTGCTTTATCATCTGTCCTACAAGACAGATGCCGCCACCTGCAAGGAAAGCCCAGATGCAGTTCTTCACCGAGTTGGATTTCGGTGTCACCTGATTCACATATTTATTATAATCTTCCTGTTTCGGTTCGTATTTCATTGTATTGCTCCTTTCTTACGCCAATCTGTTTAAGATATAGATTATTTTATAATCACATAAACGTGGTGATCACCATGACTATACTGCCCGCGGTCTTTCCTGCCGCCAGTGCATATATGGCATAGGGCAGATATTTTCTGATCTTAAATCTTCTGGATATGATCGGGAACACATTTAACACCTCTGTCAGTGCTCCTGCCAGACAGCCTACAAATATCCCTCCAAACAGTGCCAGGATAGCAAACCCAAAAAGAGTCAGGGGAATCCTTATGGTAAATATATAGATGACATTTCCAAGGGCTGCTCCGTATGCAAGAAGATTTTCCACGAGCATATAATGTCTGTTGTACTGTATTTTGCTCAAAAGCTTTGGAAATATACCGATCATGGATATAAATGCAAAATATCCGGCAGCTATGGCTGCACCACCTGCCATTGCGGCAAATGCCAATAAAATATAAGCTGGATTCATTTTTCAGGTCTCCTGTCCATATCTGTGATAATAGTCTGGTTCACGTCCTGCTCGTACTTTCTTAACTGCACCTGGAGAGGCGTTGGTTCGTCTGTGAACTTCTTGGCTGCACCATGGTTGAAGAAAATGATTATCCCGAGAAACAGGCCTATCGAATAGAACATTCCTGCGATGGATATTCCTGCTTCATCGCCTCCTACGAAGAGATCCTGCATAAGCTCAAGCTGCCCCACAAGATTTACGTCAGAGTTATAGGACATTATGGAGAATGCCGCTCCGAAGAAGGCAATGAAACATAATCCGATGAATTTGAGGATCTCCTTTACGTTCACATTTGAATCGGAAGCCTCATAATAGATGATGGTATCAGGCTCGCCCAGATTGATTATGTCTACATCAGCAAACATTGAGGTGAGGGTTGTGACCACATCAAGAATTGATATTATATGTTGTTTTTTTCCTTTTTCTTTAAATTTGTATACCTCTATCTTGTCTGCGGCAAATGCTATATCGGGATTATCCGAATATATCTCCGCCATGTCCTTTAGAAGTACCTTTCTCTCGTTTACTTTTACGCTCTGTTTAGGTTTTATATAAAGTAGATCAGCCATAATATTAATTTTCCTCTCTGAAGATTTTTATTTTAAATCACTATATCTTTCATTAAGGTTTATTATCTGTATGATCCCGATTTTTATTCTTTTGGCTTATACCATATTTCTTAATTTCTCTATTATTTTTTTCTCATACCTGCTTACCTGCACCTGGGAAAAGCCCAGCCGCCTTCCGGTATCTGACTGGGACATTTCCCTGAAATACCGGAGTTCTATAAGCCTGTATTCCTCCTCTGAAAGGTTCGCCATAAGCTCATCTACCAATAACTTATCCATAAGCTTCTCTTCCCGGTCTTCGCCTTTTACTTCCATGACACCGGGATTGTCGAAGGACTCCACAGGTCTCGCGGCCTCCATAGCCATGGTTATCTCCTCAGGCTCTATGTTCAGGGCTTCGGCTATCTCCGACAGCTCCGGCTCCCTGCCCTTTTGTTTAATATATGTATCCCTGTATGCATATATCTTCCCATATATTTCCTTCAGGCTGCGGCTCACCTTTATGGTGCCGGAATCCCTGAAAAATCTTTTGATTTCTCCGGTTATCATGGGCACCGCATAGGTGGAAAACTCCACTTCGTATTTCATGTCAAATCTGTCTATGGCCTTTATGAGGCCTATTGTTCCTATGGATACTATATCCTCAAGCTCACAGCCTCTTCCTGTAAATCTCCTTGCAATGCTCCACACAAGCCCCATGTTGCCCATAACAAGCTTGTCTTTGGAATCTTTGTCACCTTCTTTTGCTTTGACTAACAATTCCAAATTATTCTCCATCTGTCTCCCTGTCTGAGTTTCCCACTTTCTTTTTCATTTTTACCGTGGTTCCCTTACCCGGTTCTGATTCTACTGCCAGTTCATCCATGAATGCCTCCATAAATGAAAATCCCATACCGCTTCTTCCCTTGTCTGGCTTGCTGGTGTACATTGGCTCCATTGCCTTTTTTATATCTTCTATACCCTTGCCGCAATCGGTTATCCAAACCTCAAGAGTACGCTCCTCCACATCTGTAACCGCTTTTATGATTATCCTGCCTTCCCCTTCATCATATCCGTGTACAATGGCGTTAGTAACAGCCTCTGATACCGCTGTCTTAACATCTGCCACCTCTTCAAGTGTCGGGTTGATTCTGGTCATAAACGATGCCACAACCACCCTTGCAAAGCTCTCGTTTCTTGGATCACTTTCTATTTCTAAACTCATTTCATTTCTATTCATAGACTTCACATATTCCCCAATCCATATTTTTTACAGATTTCTTATTCCTTTTCAAAGGATTTTGCCAAATAAAATAAACATATCAGGTCTGGTAAACAAAACTGCCGTGAGCCTTGGCGTATGCCTCCTCAATATCTGCCGCCCGGTTCACGATCCTGTATATCCCTGACATTGTAAGTATCTTCTTCATCTGTTCCGATTCATTAATTATGTAAACTAGCCCTTTCCGATCATAGACATCCCTGAACCGCCTGGTTATAAGCCCTATGCCCGAGCTGTCCATCATCCTTGTATGTTCAAAATCAAAGATCACGTATTTTACCCTTTTATCTGAGAACACCTCCCTGGTATTTTCTATAATGCCGGTGGCTACATAATCATCCACCTCTGAAGGCAGTCTTATTATTACAGTATCTCCAATTTTTTCACAATTATTCATGATACCTGCTTTTCCCCCTTCTTTTTTGATCGTAAATAATAAGAAAAGGACAAATGAAATTGATCATTTGTCCTTAGTATCGTTGATATTGTCAATCCAATATCTATATTTGATTTTCAGCATCTGTATTCTCTCTATCCAACGGATCCATCATCCGGTGTTACTGAATCGCCGTCTCCGGCACCGGTTCCATCTCCGGTTCCATCTCCGGTTCCATCTCCGGTTCCATCTCCGATTCCCGTGTCGGTGCCATCACCTGTACCGCCTTCAGAATAAGGGTTTTCGGTGGTAGTATCCGTAACTCCGTCACCTGCGGCATTGTTGGTCTTTGCCTTTGTGGACGCCACTGTGTAGTATATGGAGTCCGGACAGTTAGTTGTCAGATTTGTAAATGCAGTAACTGCATTCTCATACTGTCCGAGCTTCTCATAACAGAGTCCTGCATAGAACAGAAGCTCGTCATAGTTCTCATTTGTCTCCATAAGCTTCTCAAATGATGTAAGAGCCCCCTCATAGTCACCATCTATATACTTCTTGACGGCAAGCTGCATACTTACCTTATCTTCATTTGAAAGTATCTTGCTGTTTGCCTTGTAGTCATCTATGGTGGCATTTGCCTGGTCAAGCTCAGACTGTATAGACTTAACCTCATTCTCAAGAGACGAGATCTTAACATTCTTATCTGCTATCTGCTCACTGAAGGTTATCTTCAATTCCTTGCTGGTATTGTCATTACTCTTCTGCCTCTGAGGCATTACGAGAAAAAACATCACTGCCACGCCAAGTACTATTCCGGCAATAACGTAGGCCAGGGAGTATTTGTAGAAATTAATATCCTTATAGTGTCCCACAGGAACTACGCTGTCATCAGCCTTGGCAAGAGGCTTACCGGTCTCCACATATGCATGAGGCTCGTCTGTAGTGAAAAGAATGTCTGCATCATAATCGTCTTCAGGAAAATCCCTGTAATCCATCACATCGGAATCCGGCACTCCCATTTCGTTAAAGTACCTTACCGCAAGAGGATTTGTCCTGTCTATCTTTATTACCCTCTTTAAGGCCTTCTTCGCCTTGTCATACCTTCCGGCGTCAATGTTAAGCAGGGCAAATAACAGATACCCATCTACAAACTTTCCATTATCCGAAAGCACCTTCCTAAGCTGTATAAATGCAAGATCCTTGCTTCCCTGTCTTGCATAGTTAAGTGCCTGATTGTACTTTCTTGCCACATTATTGGTTGCCTCAAGCTTGTGAGGATTTGCCTTTACTTCCTTTATGTATCTCTTGGCAACATTTCTTCCGTCAAAGAGATTGACGCTGATGACCCATTCGTTTAAAGCCTCAACCACTTTACCTGTTTCGTAATATACAAGTCCCAGAAGGTTTCTGGCGTCAATGTTCATCTTGTCATATTTAAGGGAAACGGTAAGTGCTGCTGCCGCCCCTGTCATATCTCTGACCTTTGCTTTATCAAGCCCTATATTGTAATAAAATTTAGATGTATTGATAGCCTTGTTGACATACTCGCTCTTTAAGCCACACTGACTGCAGTATCCTGTAACAAGTATCTGTCCGCCACATCTCTTACAGTATAAAACATCTGCCATACTATTCCTCTTTCTCCTTGGTGACTCTCATCATTTCCTGCATGATGTCAGTGAAATCCTTAAGGTCATTGTTATATATAGCATCTTCCGCCTGATCTAACTCAAGTATCGGGCGAAACTTCTTGACTTCTTCATCAAAATTTATCATGATCCATGTTCCCTTCCTGTTATTTTATCATTATATCCTATGCACTCTTCTCCATTTATCAAGCCATTTCTTAACCTCTCCTACAAGGTAAAGGGATCCTACACAATACACGTTGCAGCCGCTTTTTTCCTTTATATCCATTGCCATCTCCATGGCACCGGCTACATCCGCGGCCTCCGTAACCCCGGTCTCTGTCCTGCTTTTAAACAGCTCTGCTATGGTGTGGATATCCGCCTTCCGATGCTCGGATACATTTGTCACTATAATGTGTTCAAAAGACAGCCTGCCTGTAAGTATATCTATCATACTTTCGTATTCCTTATCCTTAACTACAGCGAATACCAGCAGCTTCCTGTCTCCTCTGTACATACGCTCCATTGTATCGCAATAGGATGTAACAGCCTCAACATTATGAGCTCCGTCTACATACACTCCCGGAAGTATCTCCTCCATTCTGCCCTCCCAATAAAAGGAAAGCAGCCCTTCAGATAATATCTGAAGTTCTCTTTCACCTATATTCTTCATCAGTAAGCTGTATGCAACAACTGCCAGACAGGCATTCTCAACCTGGTACAGTGCCGTTGCTCCAAGTTTCAGATGAACATACTTATAATATCCATTATGAAATGAAAAATCAATGGTTTTGTGTCCCAAACTGTTTATTATATAGTTGGTTTTTTCGACCGGATAGAAGGCTGCCCCCCGGCTTTCTGCCTGTTTTTCTATTACCGCCTTCACCTGTGGATCCCTGTCGAAATAAATGACAGGCACACCCGGCTTTATGATACCTGCCTTCTCTGCCGCGATCTTCTCCAGTGTATCCCCGAGATATTCCATATGGTCATAGCCTATGGAGGTTATGATGGTAAGCTCCGGCTCCACTATGTTGGTGGCGTCAAGTCTTCCTCCCATGCCGGTTTCATATATTATATAATCAACCTTCTGCTCATTAAAGTAAACCGCAGCCATGGCGAACATTACTTCGAAGAAGGATGGATGCACGGTGAACTTTTCCTTCACCCGGCAGAACACTCTGGCAAAATCTTCGTCTGAAATTATCTCATCATTTATCCTTATCCTCTCATTTATCTTCACCAGATGAGGGGATGTGAATAATCCTACCCGGCAGCCCGACTTCATTAAAAGAGTTGCCAGCATTTTACAGGTGCTTCCCTTTCCGTTGGTTCCCGCCACATGTATTATGTGGGGATGTTTCTCGGGATTTCCTAAACGAGCAAGAAGACCGGCAAGGTTCTCCCTGCCAATCTTCTGTGCAAACATGGGTATATCAAGTATATATTTTACTGCTTCTTCGTAACTGAGCATTGCTTTTTACCTGCCATTTATTATCTGTTATCTACCTTCTCAGGATACAGGTCATGGTTTGAAAGCCTGTTCCAGGCTACCTCTTCCCACTTTGTTCCCGGTCTTCCGTAGTTACAATATGGGTCTATTGATATTCCTCCCCTTGGAGTGAATTTGCCCCATACCTCTATATACTTTGGATCCATAAGCTTTATAAGATCCTTCATAATAACATTCATGCAATCCTCATGGAAATCTCCATGATTTCTGAAGCTGAACAGATACAGCTTCAATGATTTGCTCTCAACCATCTTCACATCCGGTACATAAGATATATATACTGTTGCGAAGTCCGGCTGTCCTGTTATAGGACAGAGACTTGTGAACTCAGGGCAGTTAAACTTAACAAAGTAATCATTTTCCTGGTGCTTGTTTATAAAAGTCTCAAGAACCTCAGGACAGTAATCTGTCTTGTATGCTACATTTTTATTTCCAAGGAGACTGATATCTCCCATCTCACTCTTATCTCTACTCATACGAACCTCCATACTACTTCACAAGAGCTGCCGAAACACACTTGATAAGTATCTTGACTGCCTCGTCACACTGCTCCTTATTGGCTATAAGCGGTGGTGCGAGTCTGATGATGTTGTCTCTTACAGCTGTTATGAGAAGTCTGTTCTCAACCGCCTGGTGCTTCACCTCAAAGGCAATAGGTTCTCTGAATTCAACACCTACCAAAAGGCCTTTACCTCTTATCTCCTTTACACATGGAAGAGCCTTAAGCTGCTCCATGAAGTAGGCTCCTACTTCTTTCGCATTTGCCGCAAGATTGTTGTCCATGATCTCCTCTATCTCTGCAAGGGCTGCCGCACAGCATACAGGATTGGCTGCATATGTTGAACCGTGGGCACCAGGGGTAAATGCACTGGCGAACTTTTCTGTTGTACACATGGCACCTATCGGCATACCGCCGCCGATAGCTTTTGCCATTGATACTGCGTCAGGCTTAACACCATACTCCATATATGCCATTATATCGCCTGTACGTCCCCATCCGGTCTGTACCTCGTCAAATAATAAGAGCATATCGTTCTCATCACAGAACTTTCTTAAGCCCTGGAGAAATTCCTTTGTGGCAGGATATACGCCGCCCTCGCCCTGGACAGGCTCAACCATGATGGCTATTGTATCCTTTGTACACTTGCTCTTGAAGTCCTCGAGATTGTTGTACTCTGCATATGTGAAGCCCGGAAGCATCGGCTTGAAGCCTATCTGACATGCATTGTCAGGCTGGCCTGTAGCTGAAAGTGCTCCGTAGGTTCTGCCGTGGAAGCTGTTCTTTGCTGTTACGATATGGTAACGGTCGGGACCGTAGTTGTCTGTTCCGTACTTTCTGGCAAGCTTTATCATAGCTTCATTTGCCTCTGTACCTGAGTTCTGGAATACGATTTTCTCCATTCCGATAGTGTCGCACACTTTCTTGGCAAGAAGGAGCATAGGAAGTGTATAGGCATAATTTGAAGCATGTATTACCTGCTTACACTGGGTAGCAATGGCCTCTGCCACCTTCTTGTTACAGTTACCTGTGCTGTTTACCGCAATTCCTCCGAAGAAGTCCAGATAACGGTCTCCGTTTTCTGCGTATACATACATGCCGTCTCCCTGTTCCTCAATGAACTCCCATCTTCTTGTTTTCTCTGTAAGATAGGTGTCCGCCATCTCTAAAAGCTCTTCTCTTGTATATCCTGTGTCACTGACCTTCATTGACTGTTCCTCCTTGACATATTGTTTTTACATTTTTTGTTTTTATATTGCAATTTTGCATTTTATGTTTTTTAATTTAATATTTTATATCATAACTTCCACAGATTAATGATCAAGCCCTGCGGACCAATAATCAAGCCATGCATGTTAATTGCAGGCTGTGCATATTAATGGGCGAACTGCGAATTATACAAATTCGTATAGAAGCCGTTCATTGCAAGCAATGTTTCGTGATTTCCCTGCTCTATGATATGTCCGTCCTTCATAACAAGGATAACATCAGACTCCTTAATGGTAGAAAGTCTGTGGGCAACCACGAAGCTTGTCCTACCCTTCATCATCTTGTTAAATGCTCTCTGAATCCTTATCTCTGTTCTTGTGTCTATGGATGAGGTTGCCTCATCAAGAATAAGCATAGGCGGAAGATCAAGCATTACCCTTGTGATACAGAGAAGCTGCTTCTGTCCCTGGGAGAGATTTCCTCCGTCCTCCGTTATCATCGTATCATATCCCTTCGGAAGCCTCTTTATAAAGCTATGGGCATGGGACTGCTTCGCTGCCTCTATGATCTCTTCATCTGTGGCATCCGGTCTTCCATATGCAATATTTTCTTTTATAGTACCTGACTTAAGCCATGTCTCCTGGAGCACCATTCCGTAATTCTCCCTAAGGCTGTGCCTTGTAACATCCTTTATATCATGGCCGCTTACAGCTATGCTTCCCGAATCCACATCATAAAATCTCATAAGAAGATTTATTACTGTACTCTTACCACAGCCTGTAGGTCCTACTATGGCTATCCTTGCCCCCGGCTTAACGTCAAGATTAAGATCCTTGATAAGCTCCTTACTCTTATCATATGAGAAATCAACATCTGTAAGCTTAACACTTCCCGATACATCCTTAAGTACTACCGCATCGCTCTTGTCTGCTATCTCTGCCTCCTCGTCAATTAGCTCAAATACTCTGGCTGCTGACGCCATAGCGTTCTGAAGCTCCGTAACGACGCCTGAGATCTCGTTAAATGGCTTTGTATATTGGTTCGCATAACTTAAGAAGCTTGATAACTGACCTACTGTTATACGTCCCTTTATTGCCATTACAGCACCTATTATACCAACACCCGTATACACAAGGCTGTTTACAAATCTTGTTACAGGATTGGTTGTTGACGAGAAGAACGTAGCCTTAAGTCCTGCCACATTAAGTCTGTCATTTACCTCGTTAAACCTGTCATTTACCCTATCCTCCATAGAGAAGGCTGTTACAACCTTCTGGTTTTCCACCATTTCATTTACTATGGAGGTAAGTTCACCCTTTATCTCCGACTGCTTCTTGAACATATTGTAAGTCTTTTTTGCTATAAATGACGCTGCAAATAATGATACAGGAGTTATAACTACTACAACCACTGTGATTATCCTGTTGATTGAAAGCATGAACACCAGTGTTCCCACTATGGTCATTACACCTGTAAATAACTGGGTGAAGCCCATTAAGAGTCCGTCTGAGAACTGATCTACGTCTGCTATTATCCTGCTGACGATATCTCCGTGAGTATGTGAGTCCACATATGAAAGCGGCAACCTTGACAGCTTGTCAAATGCCATTGTCCTTACATCATTTACAACCTTGTAGGTTATCCTGTTGTTGATTATGTTCATGAGCCACTGGGCAATAGCTGTGATGGCAACTACCACCACCAGCTTCACAAGCACCGCCTTTAATCCGTCAAAATCAACGTTGCCTGCTCCGACTATCTTGTCCACACCATTTCCCATAAGGATAGGCGCATACAATGTAAGTACAACTGAAACGGCTGCACATATCAGTGAAAATACCACCAGCACCGAATACTTCTTAATACACTTAAGTATCCTCTTAAGTGTCTGTTTATTCTGATCTTTATTCTCAAGCTTTGCTAATTTTCTGCTGCTCATAGTATCACCTTCCCATCTCTTTTTCTGAAAGCTGTGACATACAAATCTCTTTGTATACCTCACACTGATCTATGAGTTCCTTATGTGTACCTATTCCACACACCTCACCATCGTCAAGAACAATGATCTTATCTGCTGCCATTATGGTTGACGCTCTCTGGGATACGATAAATACTGTACTTTCCTTTATCCTTGTTGATATTGCCTTTCTTAGGGCTGCGTCTGTTGCGAAGTCAAGGGCAGATGCACTGTCGTCAAGGATAAGTATCTCAGGCTTCTTCACAACAGCTCTTGCTATTGTAAGTCTCTGCTTCTGTCCACCTGAAAGGTTCTTACCTCCCTGGGTAATCTTAAACTCTATGCCGCCATCCTTGCTTTCTACAAACTCCTTTGCCTGAGCGATATCAAGAGCTTCCATGATCTCCTCATCTGTGGCGTCATTCCTGCCGTATCTCATGTTCTCTGCTATGGTTCCTGCAAATAAAACTGCCTTCTGGGGAACCACACCAACTCTGGCTCTTAAATCCTTAAGGTCATAATCCTTTACATCTACTCCATCCACAAGAACCTGTCCCTCTGTGGCATCGTAAAATCTCGGAATAAGATTTACAAGGGAGCTCTTTCCTGAACCGGTACCGCCTATGATACCTACAGTCTCTCCATGCCTCACAGTGAAGTCAAGACCTGTAAGGGAGTCGGCTCCCGAACCCTTATACTTAAGGTTTACATTCTTAAAGGTTACGCAGTCTGTAGCTTCTGCCCCGGTGTTTTCCTTGCCGTTTCCTGCCGCCAAGGCATTTTCTGTGGCGTTTTTTCCTGATACAATAGAAGGCTCAGTGTCAAACACCGCACTGATACGCTTGCCGCAGGCAATGGACTTGGTAATGTTTATGATGAGATTTGCAAGCTTAACCAGCTCCACAAGTATCTGTGACATATAGTTCACAAGAGCTACAACCTGACCCTGGGTAATGATACCCTTATTGGCCTGGCCACCTGCTATCCATATGATGGCAACAGTGGCAAGGTTTATGATCACGTAAGTAACAGGATTTAAGAAGGCTGATATCTTTCCTACAAATAGCTGCACCTTCATGAGCTCATCTGTAGCTCCGTCAAACTCGGCAAATTCCTTCTCTTCCCTGTTAAATGCCCTTATCACTCTTGCACCGGAAAGGTTCTCTCTGGTTAAAAGGGTAACTCTGTCAAGCCTGTTCTGTACCTTCTTAAACAGCGGAATCGTAATGAGCATTATACCGAATACCACCACTGAAAGTGCCGGTATTGTGACAACGAAGGTCATGGCTGACTTCACGTCTATGGTAAATGCCATTATCATTGCACCAAACACTATAAACGGTGATCTTAAGAACAATCTCAGCACCAGATTGACACCTGTCTGTATCTGGTTGATATCACTGGTCATTCGTGTAAGTAATGTTGATGTTCCTATTGTATCTATCTCAGTGTATGATAATGAAGTTATGTGCTTAAACAATGCACTTCTGAGCCCTGTACCAAAGCCTGTTGCTGCCTTGGCCGAGAAGTACTGGGCTGTCAATGAACAGGTAAGACCTATAACACCAAGGAGCACCATAACAAGACACATCCTGAGGACATAGCCCATATCCTTATTGTATATACCAACATCAATTATCTTCGCCATAACAAGAGGGACAAATAATTCAAAGCACGCCTCCAACATCTTAAACAGGGGTGCCAGAACCGTTTCCTTTCCATATCCCTTTAAATACGATAAAACCTTCTTCATTTACTTTCCTCTCATGCCCCAAACATCAGCCCATTTAAATCCAGCTATTTAAAATTTGCCTGTACGTATTTTTTCCATAATCTGTTTTTTGTATATAAATGCGTTAAAGGGCGTACATAAACGCCCTTCAACAAAACATATTCCAAGCGGCACAAACACCAGCCGTATACGTAAAAAACAGTGTAAAAACGCCTGATACCGATTATTCTTCCTCAGGAAGATTTGCATTGTGATATACTGCCTGTACATCATCGTCATCATCAAGCATATCAATGATCCTTGTAAACTTCTTCACTGCCTCAGGATCTGTAAGATCTACATAATTCTGAGGTATCATTGTAACCTCTGCCTCAGCCATCGGTATTCCCTGCTTCTCAAGTGCTTCTCTTACCTCTGAGAAATTCTCAGGTGTTGTGAGCACCTCAAAGCTGTCGTCATCCTCCACAACATCCTCTGCACCTGCGTCAAGAGCGGCCATCATAAGGTCATCTGCGTCCATATCGCACTCTTCCTTGGCAATGATGATCTGTCCCATCTGGTCGAACATGTATGATACACAGCCTGTTGTTCCTACATTTCCGCCGCCTTTTGTGAAGCAGTTACGGACATTCGCCGCTGTTCTGTTCTTGTTATCTGTAAGTGCATCTACAATAATGGCTGTTCCGTTAGGGCCATATCCTTCATATGTACATGTAACGTAGTTTACTGAATTGGCATCTCCTGCTGCACGCTCGATACCTCTCTTGATGGTATCGTTAGGCATGTTGTTGGCCTTTGCCTTTGCTATAACATCACGGAGCTTGCTATTATTCTCAGGGTTAGCTCCCCCCTCTTTTACTGCAATAACGATTTCCTTACCGATGATTGTGAATATCTTTCCCTTTGCTGCGTCATTCTTCTCTTTCTTATGTTTGATGTTTGCAAATTTTGAATGTCCTGACATCTTTATTACTCCTCACTTGTCTGTAATGTTTCTTATTTTTCTCATATATATGTCGCTATAAAATACAACCGTCCACTATATTAACACTATACAGAAGATTTTTCAACCTTAGTAATCCTCACCTTATCTATCATCTTATTTTTGTGACCTGTGGTGATGAACCTGTATCCCTGATACTCTATCTGTATATCCTCGTGTTCAAAGGGAAGTCTTCCCAGCTCATACAAAAGAAAGCCATTGATAGTCTGGAAATCCTCATCCGGAAATTCAATGCCCAGAAGCTCTGATATCTCATCAAGCTCCGCAGTACCATCAACCACATAGTCATTTCCCACACGCCTGACCTCATCTTCCTCGTCGTCGTATTCGTCAAATATATTTCCCACTATCTCTTCCAGAATATCCTCCATGGAGATAACTCCATCTGTCTGTCCGTATTCATCAGTGATGATTGCCATATGTATCTTGTCATTCTGCATCTGTTTAAACAGCTTGGATATATTTCGGGTTGGATGAACGAAATAAGGCTCCACCATGACCGACTCTACAAGACTCTCCTTGTGCTTAAGATACTCTCTGACAAAATCCTTGAAATAAACGATTCCCACAATATTATCTATATCACCATCATACACCGGATATCTTGAATAATTGTACTCCAGCATATCATCCATAATGTCAACAAGTCTGCAGCTCTTGTCAAATGCAACCACATTGGTACGAGGTGTCATAACATCCCTGGCTTCCTTCTCAGAGAACTCAAAGATATTCGTTATCATCTCTTTCTCATCATCCTCAATAAGCCCTTGTTCATTTCCCTCATTAACCATGGAAATAATTTCTTCCTCTACTTTTTCTTCTTCTGCTTTTCTGTTAAATATCTTCATATAACTGACATTTCTGTCTTACCAATCACCTTCCTTTAAATATATAAGATAGCGTATTTTCTACATCAATTCAAGACTTATCTTAAGAGCCGAATCAACCCTCTTAAGTATATCCTCGTTTATGTGGCACACCTTTTCCTTAAGTCTTGCCTTATCTATGGTACGGAGCTGCTCCAACAGTATAACCGAATCCCTTGTAAGCTCGTTGCTTCTTGCCAGAAGCTCCACATGGGTTGGAAGCTTTGGCTTCATCTTACTGGTTATGGCTGCAACTATCACTGTTGAGCTGTGTCTGTTTCCTACTTCATTCTGTATTATAAGTACCGGTCTGACTCCCCCTTGCTCGGAACCCACTACGGGACTTAGGTCGGCATAATATATATCTCCTCGTCTGATCACCAAATAAAACTCACCTCATATTACATAATCATGCGGCATTTATATATTTTATGTATGTCGCTATAAAAAGTATCTCCACCGAAATGAGATTTATTCAGTTGTGTGCACTTTATCTACAGGAGATAATTTACTGTGGATGTCTTCCTGCCGTTTTCTATGTATACCCTTGGAACACGTCTTCCTATATTACATACAAGCTCGTAATTAAAGCTTGCGGCAGGCTCTGCCACTTCTTCCACAGAGATCTCACAGTCTCCCCTTCTTCCAAAGAGGACAACCTCATCTCCCACCTTAACATCCGGTATGTGGGTAACGTCTATCATAAACTGATCCATACATACCCTTCCTGTTATAGGGGCATACCTGTCATGGATTATGACTCTTCCGATATTGGACTGTGCCCTTGGATATCCGTCTGCATAACCGCAGGACACTGTGGCTATCTTCATGGGGTGGTCTGCTATAAATGACCAGCCGTAGCCTATTCCTGTTCCCGGCTCCACATCCTTTACATGAATGACTCTTGATACAAATTCCATGGCAGGCTTAAGCTTCGCAATATTCTTGTCTACCTCCTCTGACGGGTAGAGTCCGTATATTACAATTCCTGCCCTTACCATGTCAAAGCCTTCATTGTCCATCTCCATTATTCCGGCACTGTTAGCTATATGCTTTACAGGTATATCAAGGCCATTTTCCTTAAGACGGGCTATCATCCATCTGAATTTCTTAAGCTGTTCATTTGCAGAGGTCTTGTCATATTCATCAGCCTTGGCATAATGGGTGAATATTCCCTCGCACTCTATATTAGGGAGTTTTGATATCTCAAGGATCTCCTTCATGCCATCTTCGTCACATGGGAAGCCTATCCTTCCCATTCCTGTGTCAATCTTAATATGGATCTTCGCAGTCATATTAAGCTTCTGTGCAACAAGACTCAATTTCTTCGCCCTGTCCACATCGTAAAATGCTGTCCTTATGTCATTCTTAATAAGGTCCTCGTAGGATGTAGGATCTGTATAACCAAGTATGAGTATCGGCTTTTCTATTCCGGCTTTTCTAAGTTCCACTCCCTCATCGATACATGCCACTGCATAGAAGTCTGCAAGATCATCAAGAGCCCTTGCAAGGGTAACAGCCCCATGTCCGTATCCGTCAGCCTTGATAACTGCCAGAAGCTTCATATCCTCCCTTACACATGCCTTCATCATCTTCACATTGTCCCGTATATTATCGAGGTTGATATCAGCCTCTACTCTGTTTACCTTATCCATTTGCTTTATGCCTCCAAATTATCTGCATTTAAGAACATTCCCTATGGATTCTACTATGTTCCTTGCCATAAGACTCCTTACTCCGAGTCTTTCCTCTGCCTCGTCTCCTGCCAGGGCATGTATGGTAACTCCAAAGGCTGCCATGTCCTGATAGTCCAGTGCGTCGTCTGACACCCCCGCTGCCACTATACCGGATATGATACCGGCAAGCACATCTCCCGAACCGGCAGTTGCCATTCCGTTATTTCCCCTTGTATTGACAAATACCCGTTCAAGGCTTCCTGCCACCACCGTTCTGGCGTCCTTTAATACACATGTAACATTATAATCCTTTGCACACTCACTTGCACAGGAAATCTGATTTTCTTTTAGCTCTTCTATGGTACGTCCTGTAAGTCTTGACATTTCCATCATATGAGGAGTTATTATCACAGGCACTTTATGGTCTTTTAATATATCCCGGTCTTTTGCAATGATGTTTATGCCATCGGCATCTATTATCACCGGACATGTGGCATTTGCCATAACATATCTTATGAGAGCTTCCGCCGTATCATCCGTTGATATGCCGGGACCCACCAGAACTGCGTCTGCCCAGGTGATCACTGCCGCAGCTTCCGAAACAGCGGATGCCTCGTCATTGTAATATGAAACCACTGCTTCAGGCGCCAGGCTTCCCACAATGTTCCTGTTATTTTCATGGGTCACAAGCTTAACAAGCCCTGCTCCCATTCTGTAGGCTGCATTTACCGAGAACACTGCCGCCCCGGCCATGTCGGCACTTCCTGCTATGATGGCAAGCTTGCCGCAGGTTCCCTTATTGGCACTGTCTGACCTTTCCGGAAGGTAGGATATGCACTCCTCACCTAAAGTATAGTACTTAGGTCTCACCTTCTTGACGTTACACTCCGGAAATCCAATATCACACACCTCTATGTGCCCACAATAGTCGCTTCCCGGATACAGTACCATTCCAAGCTTTTTATTGCCAAAGGTCACTGTGTGATCTGCCTTTACTGCGCAGCCCATAACCTGACCGTTGTCACCATTTATCCCTGATGGGATGTCTATGGCGATCTTCATGCCGTCCATGTTGTTTATGGTCTCTATGGCATTTCTCCATATGCCCTCAACAGGTCTCTTAAGCCCCACGCCGAATATGCCGTCAACTATAACATCATATCCGTTCTCCGGCAGCTCTGTAAGAAAGTTTAAGCCAAGATTTTCGGCAATGTGTCTCTGGGTCATGAAGCTGTCTGTCTCCTTCTTTAATCCGCCGATCACATATATGTCTGCCATATAATCCTGCAGCGTCAGGATCCTTGCAGCCGCAACTCCGTCTCCGCCGTTATTTCCTGTCTCCACCACAAACAGTATCCGGTCATTCCTGCTTATTTTTTCCTTTATATACTGCGAAAGAGCGTAAGCCGCTCTTTCCATAAGTACAAGACCGGGTATCCCGGTCTCGTTTATTGTTATTCTGTCTATCTCCTGCATTTCACAGGCTGTAACAAGATATTCCATATTATCTCGCATCCTTCTCTATCCTTCTTAAGAACAGCATTGATAAGATTGCAAATGCTACAACAAATCCAAGAAGTATCAGCCATACAGATACAAGTCCCGAAGCTGTTGCCTCATAGCATTTCTTTGAAATGTCAGGAAGCATATCTGCTGTGAGCATACCCTTTGTATCCTCGAATACCGCTCTCGGAACCTTATCATTTATCCCTGACAGACGACCGAAGGCTGACATTCCCCAATGGCTTATGGTAAGGTACGAAACCTTCTCGGCTGCACCTTTAAGCTCAAAAAGCACACCTGACAATACCAACTGAACTATAATTATAATAGGTGCTATGAGATTTGCAAGCTCATTTGTCTTTACTATTGACGATATAAGCACACCCATGGCGTCAGCAGCGTACATTATAAGGAACATAGTTATGTAATACTTCACAAATGAATGTCCCTTAAACAACAGATCTGATGCAGGGAACTTGAGACATTTGTAACAGATTGCCGTCATTATGGCACTCTGGAAGAGACATACAATACCCTGTACCAGCATTATTGACATTATGTATGAAGGTATCTTCATATTGGTCATGTACTCTCTCTTTACTACACTTCTCTCCTTACATATCTCAGTTAAAGAATTGAACATTCCTATATACACCGCAGCACTCGTTATTGAGAAGAATGCTGATGATGTATTCTCGAAGCACTCAAAGGTATTCTTCTTCATAACATACGAAAGAAGGAAGCCTATTGCCACAGGGAATATGACTATCATTCCCATTTTTATCTTGTTGTTAAACATCAGATTGAAATTTCTCGCCATCATGATGTTCATCTGACGGAAACCACCCACTTCATTTTTCTTTCCCATTTATCCTGTCCTCAACTTCTTAATTATTTGTCTGTCTGTAATATGCATCAAATTCATCTGTGTACTCACGGACGATCTTATATACATCTGTCATGTCACTTACTTTGAACAGCTCGTATGCCTCCTCCGGTGGACCGGCAAAGCATAACTTGCCTCCCGGTGCGAAGAACAGCACCTTGTCAAACAGATCAATATTCTTAAGTGTATGAGTGATAACTATTACAGTCTTCTCATGAGTATGGGCGAGCTCCTGTAATGACTTTATCAGATTGGTCTCTGTCTCAGGATCGAGACCTGAGGTAGGCTCGTCAAGGAACAGGATAGGCGGATCCGAAACCAGCTCAGAGGCAATGCTTACTCTCTTTCTCTGTCCACCGCTGACCTTCTTCACATCACTTGCCTGACACTTTGCATCAAGCCCCAGCATGTCGAAGGTATGGTCGATCCTCTTCTCTCTTTCCTTTTTGTCAACGTCCTTAGGAAGTCTCATCTTGGCGATATATCTAAGAGTCTGTCTTACGCTTATGCCATTTCTTAAGAGATCCTCCTGAGGAACATATCCTATCTGCTTCTTTAAGGAATCCTTGTGCTCGTAAAGATTGATACCATCCATATAAACTGCTCCGCTGGTAGCCTCCTCGTATCCGTTTATGCAGTTAAGGAAGGTTGTCTTTCCTGCACCGGAGCCTCCAAGCACTGCAACAAACTCTGACGGTTCAATGGTTACATTCACCCTGTCAAGGATGCACTTCTTATGGTTCGGTGATTTCTTGTATGACGGATCTGTCTTAGGGCATTTGACCATCTTAGATATGTTATCAACCTTTAACTCACAGCCTGCATTCGGAAGATTATATATCAACATTCCCCTTGCAAATATGAGCTTTACGTTCACGATCTGGATTATGTCATTCTCCCTAAGTATTGTAGGCTTCACCACCAGCTTACGGTTAATGAATGTACCGTTCTTACTGTTGAGATCCTGATATATCCAGTCATTTCCGTTTCTTGTAAATACACCGTGCTGCCTTGATATCTGTACGGATGGTATAGATATGTCATTTTGTCCTACCATACGTCCAATATATATAGGATCTGATGAACCGTCATACAGATTTCTTGACTGCCACTTCTGTCTTGAATAATCAAACATTGAGAATAATATAAGCACTCCAAAATTCTCGTTATGGCTCTTTATCTCTATGACGGAGCTTTCATTTAACGGAGCTACCCCGTTCTTGATATACTGCCCGTCCACTATAGATCCGTTGGTACTGTTGTTGTCACCATAGTAGTACTTTCCATTCTCCCGGAATATAACTCCGTGAGCCTTGGACAAAACCGGGCTGTCTAACTGAATATCAATATCCGGAGAATTGGTTATCCTTCCTATAAATGTCTTATCCTTTATGAGCTTCTTAGTAATGATCTCGCCATTCATCATGATGATGAGACTTCCCCTTTTGCTCTTGTGTGCCAATTCTGCCATTTTCTCTTTCTTCCTCCTGTACCGGTATCTTCCGCTCCTCATTTTAATGGATCTATATAATCTTTCGCATATGAAATTACTGCTTATACTTAGCCTTTATCATTGCGACCTCGTTATCTATTTCCCTGATCCTCCTCATATGGCGTTCCGGACTCTTGCCCCATGTATCACCCTTGCTTATCTCATCAAGAAGCTTGCTCTTCTCTGCAAGAATACCGCCTATATACTCACGATCCTGCCTTTTTATCTCCTCATTACGCTTCCTTGCCTCAAGAAGATCCTTGTGATCCTCAATATATTTACGATAGTTCTTGACCTGGCTCATATATTCTTTTCTCATATCCTGAGCCATGTCTATAAGCTGCTTTGAATCCTTGTAATCTCCACATTTCTCAAGCAGCCTTATTGCCTGATCAAGCTCTGTCTCAGTCTTGGCATTCTCAATAAAGCCAATAGCCGCACTGTAGTACTGGATCAGCCTCATTTTCTTTTCCTTTGCCTCTTTTATGGCTCTTTCCTTTTTCTCTCTTTCCTGCATTTCCCTGATCTCTTCAGGAGAGAGTCTTACGTCGTTATCCTGTGTGTTCATATTGCCCTCCATGTTCTGCATGTTTTTATCAGGTTTCATATGCACCGGCCATACATCATTTGAATTTTTAGGCCTGGGTTTATAATTTGTCTGCATACGTTCAAAAAGTCCGCCGGGCTTATTTCCACTGCCGTTGTTGTTTACTATGGCAGTGCCGCCTGCTCCCATTGGATTATTTCCCGTGTTTCCGTTACTGCTGTTTAATCTCACGCTGAGCTGGCTGTACTTCGGCATTGAGTTGGTATTTGCCCCCTGGCTGCCCTTAAGCCTGAAGGGCGATTGATCCCTTCGCTGATTCTGACTCATGCTCTGGTTTTGATACATGCCCTGGTTTTGATACATGCCCTGGTTTTGCTGCATGCCCTGGTTTTGATACATGCCCTGGTTTTGATACATGCCCTGGTTTTGCTGTATATTCCGGTTCTGCTGTACTGCAGCTGCACTGTTCTGGTGGTTGTAGTTTAGTCCCATTTTATATATAAGCTCAATAGGAATATCAGCATAGGTCTCGCTGTGTCTTAAGGTATCTGTGTTATACGCACCATACAAGCCCATGATAAGCTCACGCTTCATATCCATCACTGTAGCATATCTGTTCTCTATGTTCAGATCCATACACTTCATAATCACATCGCTCAGCACAGGATTCACGCCATTCTTAATCCTTACAGGAGGTTCAAGCGTATCTCCCATAAGCCTTGATATTGCCTCAACAGGCATTGTTCCTGTCACAAGACGATACATGGTAGCACCAAGGGCATAGATATCACTCCATGGTCCCAGACTTCCTCTGCTGTTGAACTGCTCCGGTGGTGCATAATTCGGCTTCACTACCACAGATATGGATTTTCCCGAGGCAAATGCCATGCTCTTGGCAGCCCCAAAATCTATAAGCTTTATGATTGAGTCTTTACACACAAAGATATTATCAAGACTTATATCTCTATGTATCATTCCCTTGGAATGTATGGCTTCCAATGCCCTTATTAAAGACATCATAACCTTAAGGGCGAAGTCATCCGGTACGTAATTGTCATGCTGTCTGAGAAACTCACTGAGATTATTTCCCTCAAGATACTCCATTATTATATATGCAGTGTTATTCTCCTCAAAGAAATCGTGTACATGAACTATCCCCGGCTCGTTATTAAACTCCATGAGGCTTCTACCCTCATTAAGAAAGCTCTCTATAGCCTTCTCATAATCCTTTTCCTTGTCCTGCTCACAGGTTCTTATAGAAAGTGTGTTATCTGCTCTCTGGGCAGTTCCCACAGGGTAATATTCCTTTATAGCAACAGGAATATTCTGATATGTATCCCATGCGTGGTATGTTATGCCAAAGCCGCCTGCGCCGATAACTGTCCCCATCTCGTATCTCTCATGGAGCAGCTTTCCCGGTGTGATATGGTATGCTGCCTTAGGCGGCGTACCGTATCTGTAACCGCAGTACGGACACGACTCTGAATTTCCCTCATATACCTTCATACAATTTAAACAATGTGTCATAAATTTCCTCTTTCACAGAACTTATTTAACAAAACCTGTCATCTGCCCTACAGGTTCTTTTATCGTTTTTTTATTTTCCCTAACTAATACTATAGAATATGGAGACATATCCATCGGTCTCATCATACAGCATGTAAGCAATCATCTTCCCTGTATTCCATGAATATCCCGAATCAATACTTTCCGGATACTCGCCATATTTTTCTGTCAGAGCGGCATAGACTTTATCCTTAAAGCCGGTGCTGTAGTCTCCCACAAACATGACCTCATTTATACCTGTGCTGTCCTCGGTAATATCTATACAGTTAAAGTTTTCATGGTCGATGAAAGCAAGATACTCCTTGCTGTTATCAGGGTTTGAAGTATCGACCTCATATGTAACATCCGCGTTTCCGGTTACATAGCTGCCGCTCTTATAGAAGATATCAGGATCAACATAGAAAATCCCGTCCTCGTCATAAATATATCTTCCATAATCAACGGTTGATGCCGGAGCTTCAGTTGATGCCATCTCAGTGTCTGCACCTGTGGTAGATGTTGTATTTCCTGCGGTGCCCTTCTTACTTCCGCTGCTTCCAGAATTGTTACCGCCATTCCTTATAACAGTAACTATTACAAATACCAGGACTGCCGTCACCACAAAGGAAACAATTCCAAGTATAATGTTTCTTGATTTGCTTTTTTTCCGGCTTCTCACATTACCGCCGACGTAGTTCCTGTTACCATTCGCATTATTCGAAGCGGCGTAATTTCTGCTGCCGTTCATACCATTCTGGCCGGTATAAGCCCTGCTGCCGTTCATACCGTTCTGTCCGGTATAAGCCCTGCTGCCGTTCATACTGTTCTGGCCGGTATAAGCCCTGCTGCCACTCATACCATTCTGGCCGGTATAAGCCCTGCTGCCGCTCATACCGTTCTGTCCGGTATAAGCCCTGCCGCCGCTCATGCCATTCTGGCCGGTATAATTTCTACTACCGGTACTGTTTGCCTGATAGCTTCTGTTCATGGACACCTGTCCGATGCTGTATGAATTTCCTGTTACAGATGTGGTGTCTGAAGCCCCACCGCCCCTGCTGCGTCCATAATCTAAAGCAGCATTAGGATTATATGTGACATGCTTGAGCATCTCTCTTCTTACTTCATCGCAATTCTGAAATCTGTCTTCTATCTTAGGTGCCATCATCTTCATAACGATCCGGTCAAGAAACAATGGAACCTCCGGATTATACCTGGAAGGAACCTGCATTTCATCTTCCATTATCCTGTCTATCGCCTGATCGGGTGTTCTGCCTGTAAGAAGCTTGTATACTGTGGCACCAAGAGCATATACATCTGTCCATGGACCCTGACGGCTTTTCTTACGAAACTGCTCCGGTGGCGCATAATTAGGCTTTAAAACAATTGATAATGTTTTCTCCTCGTTACCATAGCTTTCTCTGGCGGCACCGAAATCTATAAGCTTTATCTTACCTGTCTTCTCAACAAATATATTGTCCGGGCTTATATCCCTGTGTACCATACCGGCACCATGAACATAGGACAGTGCCTCACACATTTTCATTATCACGTTAATGGCTGCACTTACACTGATCTTTCCACCGTGATCCTTGGCGTATCTGGATAATGGTTTTCCCCTAAGATACTCCATAACTATGTAAGCTGTGCCGTTCTGCTCAAAAAAGTCATATACATTTACAATCTTATCGGTGTTGTTAAATCTTGCAAGTCCATTTGCCTCCTCCAGAAAGCTATTAAGTCCCTTCTGGAACTGTGCTGTATTATCCCTGTTCACCAGCTTCACCGTGGTATGGTCCATACTGCTTCTGGCAACCACCTCTCTTGGATAAAACTCCTTAACGGCAACACCCTTGCCTGTGTTCATATCCACCGCCCTGTAGGTTATTCCAAAGCCACCATCACCGATAACTGTGCCGATCTTATATCTGCTCTTTAACATTGTACCGAGCTCAAGTGTCTTCTCTGCAGCCTGATACTTCCAGTTTCCAAGACCGCAGTGAGGGCATACCTTCACACCCTCTTCATATGTATTTAAACAATTAAGACAAATCTGCATTATGATCTTTCTCTCCTGTAATGCACGTTAGTATATGCAAATATCACCATGTAAACCTGTCGCCACAGAAAGGCACAAACATCAGCTCTGTCCTTCCGAGAGTAATCACATCATAGGCTTCAAGCTTTATGGTTCCCTCAAGTATCCTCTTCTGCCGGTCTCTGGTAATATATATCTTTTCCTTTGATTCACCGATTCTGAGCAAAAATTCTTTTCTCTCTTCACTGTACTCTACTACAGCATGTCTGTATCTGGATATGCTTATATCGCCTTCAATACAGATATCCATATCTTTTCTTCTACCCACATAGTTAAGACCACTGACTATATTGTAGCTCTTCCCTTTTGCTTCCCCGCAGATACATACCAGCCATCCTGTAACAGGCATGCCGGGAATCTCCGCGGTCTGATGAACTGCCGGCAACGCATTGTTCATCATTGGTGTCTGCGGCATATTCGGTACGTTGTTCATTACCGGTGTCTGCGGCACATTCGACATGTTATTCATTACCGGTGTCTGCGGCATATTCGGTACGTTGTTCATTACTGATGTCTGCGGCGCATTCGGTATATTGTTCATTACCAGTGTCTGCGGCATATTCGGTATATTGTTCATTACTGGTGTCTGCGGCATATTCGGTATATTGTTCATTACCGGTGTCTGCGGCATATTCGATATATTTCCCATCTGTGCGTGGGTAACCGGTGCTGCCTGGGTCATCCCAGTCATATATGGAGATACCGGCGGTACATTGTTCATCACCGGCGGCTGCGGCATATTCGGTGGTACCGGCGGTACATTGTTCATCACCGGCGGCTGTGGCATATTCGGTGGCACCGGCGGTACATTGTTCATTACCGGAGGCTGTGGCATATTCGGTGGTACCGGCGGTACATTGTTCATTACCGGCGGCTGTGGCATAGCAGACATTTGTGATGCCTGACCCGGCTTTGGCATTTGCGGCATTCCTGTCCGTCCCGGAATTGCATTATGTCTTTCACCATATATCATTGATGAATCATCCTGTACTGTTTTATTATCTTTGTCCATATCATCACAATAAGGACATGTAACATTTGCTTCGGCATCATAGAAATGACCATTTGAACATTTTACTAATTTCATATTTATCCCCGCTCCTATTGAACATCAGCCCATTTAAAATTTACCTTCGGCAAAGGGCTGAAGCTACATGTCAGGTTTTTTTAAACCTGACACATCCATTGAACATCAGCCCATTTAAAATTTGCCTGTCTGGTATTGCCGCCTCGCATTACAGGTAACGCCAATATGCGTTTTCAACGCATGGGCACAATCTCTCGGCGGCAGTTCGTCAGCACCATTTAAAGTGTGTCTTCGACACTTGGTGCTTCCTCCGGCAAAAGGCTGAAGCTACATGCTTAATAGTTATATATCGTTTTCATCTACTTCTTATACAGTATCAATGCCACTGTTGTGTTATCCTGGCTTTTCACCGTGAGTTCTGTTGCCTTTGATGTAAGCCTTGTGGCTGCAAGTTTAAGATCTGCTCCCGAATTATCAAGCACATCCAATATGATATCCTCACTCACTTTTCTGTACAAGCCATCACTGGCAAGCAATATTATATCTCCATCCTCAAGGATATAAGGATCATTATTTATATCCATAAGACTTATATTTCCTATTCCTATAAAGCTTGTAAGGGCTGCCCCCCGCTTCATCTCCGTGCTGTAGATCTCCATGTCTATCTGACCTGCCATAAGAAGCTTATTGAGCTTTGTTTCATAATTGTGTTCTTCGTTCACAACCATGATCTGCTCGTTTCTGATAATATATATCCTGCTGTCGCCAACGCTCAACCAATACAGCCTGTCGCCATCTATAGCAACGGCAACCATTGTGGAACCGCACTCCAGTCGCTCTCCCTGTTCATCTGTTAGAGAATGTACTATATTGTCAATTTTAACCGCTTCATTATAAAAAAATTCCGGGTAATTCTCTATAGGCCGGGCACCCTTGTAGTCCTCAAGTAAAGTACTTACAGTGGTGTTACTGGCCACCTCTCCCTTATTCAATCCACCCATGCCATCACAAAGTACCGCCATGCAGCGATCATCTTCACAGTCAAATATGACAGCGTCCTCCTGGTTATCTCTGGTTCCCAGAACACTGTCTGTTCCTATCAGTATATGTTTATGGGCATCGGACATCATCTCTTTATAGTAATCATAAAGCTCTGATTGTTCTACCTGTTCTACCTTTTCAACCTTTTCATCTTTATCCATTCCAAATAACCTTTCATACACGGACTTGTGCCTCTCCATATCACTCATCTATATGGCTTATTATCCGCTTATCCGTATTTCCTGCCTTTTTATATTATCATCATAAAAGATAATTTTTTTACAGAAAAATCCATCTATAAGTTTATATGTTTTTTTACAGTATGGCAAGTAAAAAAAGCGGAACAGGAAAAAATCCGTGTTCCGCTTTTTATTAAATATTATAAACCTGATAACCGATATTCCAATGTAGAATTTATCTCTTCTTAAGGAAATCAGGGATCTTTATTCCATCATTATTAGGCTGGACTGTAGGTCTTACCGGCTGTGTTACGGCAGGCTTGGCAGCTACTGTCTGTGGAGCAGTTGTCTGTGCAGGCTTAACTGCTGCCTGTGATGTTGCAGTATCTGTCATAAACGATGGCTTTGTAATGCCTGAGCCAAGTCTCTGACCGTTGTATGTAGGTGCAGGACTTACTGTCTCAGCAGCCTTGTGTGCAGGCTCTACATATGTCTGGGCAACCGATACAGGAATAGCTGATGAAGATCTCTCAAGACCTGTGGCAATAATTGTAATGCTGATCTCCTCACCCATGTTATCATTATCAACTGTACCGAAGATGATATTAACTCCGTCTCCTGCCTGTTCTGTAAGATATGTAACAGCGTCATAGGCTTCAACAATACCAATGTTACCTGAGAAGTTGACAATGATATCTGAAGCACCTGAAACAGTTGTCTCAAGTAATGGTGAATCCATGGCTTCCTTGATAGCATCAACAGCCTTGTTCTCACCACTGGCCGAACCGATACCGATATGGGCAATACCCTTATCTCTCATTACTGTCTGGATATCAGCAAAGTCAAGGTTGATAAGACCAGGCTTGTTAATAAGGTCTGTAACACCCTGGACACCCTGCTGAAGAACCTGATCTGCCTTCTTAAGGGCTTCAGGAATACTTGTTCTCTTATCACAAATCTGAAGAAGCTTATCGTTAGGGATAACAATAAGTGTATCTACATTCTGCTTAAGTCTCTCTATACCTTCGAGAGCATTCTTCATACGAGGCTTACCTTCAAAGCTGAAAGGCTTTGTTACAACACCGACTGTAAGTATACCAAGATTTCTTGCCATCTCTGCAACTACAGGAGCAGCACCTGTGCCGGTACCACCGCCCATACCACATGTTACAAATACCATGTTGGCATCCTTGATAATGTCTGAAATCTCTTCTCTATTTTCTTCCACTGCACTGGCACCAATCTCAGGCTTTGCGCCGGCACCAAGACCCTTTGTAAGCTTCTCGCCTATCTGGATCTTTGTTGTAGCTCTACTTAATGAAAGTGCCTGCTTATCTGTATTGATGGCAATAAGCTCCACACCTTCAACATTTTCATCAATCATTCTGTTAACTGCATTATTTCCAGCTCCTCCAACTCCTATGACAAGAATTCTTGCTGGTGTTTTTTCATCGTTTGATTTTATTTCGAGCAAGGTTACGTCCTCCTTAATTAATTTATTATTTTACTTTTACTAACTGTCTGATTATCATTTGATACAAATGCATTATACCCCTATAGTGCATTCGTATTAACATAATACGATTTTTCCTTGAAAATTTCAACAGTTATTTTCTTTAATTTTCCTTAAAAATGGCATTTCCACTTTCTGCAGTATAATCTGACATATCCAGAGTACCTTTTTTTCCTTGTATCTTTTCCAGAATGTTACCAAGGTTCATGAGCTTATCTTCAAGATTTGTTCCTGAGCCCAGCTGAATTTTTATATTATCCTTCCTTAAGATAATCTCCTTATCCTTATTAAAACGTATCTCATCTATAAGAAGATCATTTTTGTCTATAAGCTGGGTCATGGTAAGAATACGTTTGAACATATCATCATTTGTCACCGGAAGCTTCTCTCCCAGTACTATCCTCTTGAAATTAAGCCCCTGTATGCAGGGAACATCGCTCAACTTCTCCGAAGACGTTTCGAGCACCACGCCATTATCGTCAAAGTAAACATACTCATCCATATACATTACACAGCCCGCCATGGATTTCTCATACACGGTAATGGTAACGGTATTCTTGTCTATCATCTCGATTTCAAACTTGTCTATGAAAGTGACATTTTCAACAGGATGCCATTTGTTCTCAAAATAAAACACAACTGTATTGTTCATGTTTTTTTCCTTGGAGAAAATGTCTATTATCTGCTCCTCGGTGTAATGGACATTCCCTACAACCTGCACCTTATCCAGCTTGTAATTTGACTGGATATAAACCACCACTCCGATACATAAAACAAGAATCACTGCCAGCACTATAAGTACCACCTTAAGGAAGAGAGGGATCTTTTTCTTCTCCCTTTTTCTTTCTGCAGTCTCCTGTCGTTCTGATGAAGTTTTCGTATTTTTCTTTTCCCTTAACTTCTCTTCTCTATCCATATCTGTCACCTATAATCAGTTGGCATTCTTCTTGACTTCCATGTCGGGAGTCATCTGCTCCCTGTGTGATGCCACGGAAAATACTATTCCAAGTTCCATAAGCGTGCATACCATAGAACTTCCTCCGTAGCTGATAAACGGAAGCGGTACCCCTGTAGGCGGTATAGTATTGGTAACCACACATATATTTATAAGCACCTGAATAGCTATATGTGCCATTACGCCCACTACCAACAGGCCTCCGAAACGGTCACGGCTGTTCATTGCCACCACCGCACATCTCTTTATTATTATCACAAACAGAGCTATTATCATCACCGCTCCTATGAATCCAAGCTCCTCACATATTACAGAGAAGATCATATCGTTATGTGACTCAGGTATGAATCCCATCTTCTGTATGCTCTTAAAAAGTCCTCTTCCGAACAGGCCTCCGGAACCGATGGCATATAAGGACTGCAGGGTCTGATAACCGTTATCATACTGCTCCGGGTGAAGCCACACCTTTATCCTCTGGGCTCTGTAGCCTGCAAATGCAATAAACAGCACGCAGAACACCACCACCATCAATCCAAGAACCACAAAATACCAGTTCTTAGGGCTTGCCACAAAAGTTACTGCCGCAACAATAACAAGACATATGATTGCTGTGCTCAGGTTTTCTATGGCGATCAAAACGATAGCCGTAAAAGGCAGTATCATAGCCTTAAGAAAGCTCTTAAACTTCGCCAGTTCCTTTGTCTTCGCAGTACATACGGCCGCTGTATAGATAATAAGCGCAAGCTTGGCAAATTCTGACGGCTGGAATCTGAAAGGACCTATATTGAGCCATCTGGAAGAACCATGGCTGGCACTTCCGATTATGTACACAAGACACAGAAGCGCCATTGATACTATGAGTATAACTCTTGAGTACTCATACAGCACCTCATAATCTTTTTTTGCAATAATAAACATGATGACCATTCCCACCAGTGAAAATATCAACTGTCTCTTTAGGAAATAAAAGCTATCGCCATACATCTCCACTGCTTTATAGGAGCTGGTACTGTATACCATAACAAAGCCTATGGCAAGTATCAATACCAGTGCTGTGATCAATACAAAATCCGTTTTTTTCTTCTTTTGTTTTCCTGAAACAACCTGGGTTGTGCTATTACTCAACGGCATCACTCCTTAAAGCTTAATACATACTCCTTAAACATTCTGCCTCGCTGTTCGTAATTGTCGAACTGTCCCCAGCTGGCACATGCCGGTGAAAGAAGCACCGCATCTCCGTTTTCAGCTTTATCATGGCAATGCTTAACTGCTTCTTCAAGATTATCTAATTTTACTGTATTCATAAATCCAAGCTTATGTGCACAGGCTTCTATCTTATCTGCAGTCTGGCCTATAAGTATAAGTTCCTTAACCTTACCATCAAAAGCATTTATCCATTCATCATACTCAGAGCCCTTGTCATAGCCTCCGCCTATAAGGTAAGTAGGCTTAACCATAGCCTTAATACCCTTTATTGCAGCGTCCGGATTAGTACCCTTTGAGTCATTGTAATAGTCAACTCCGTCAATGGTGTCCACATATTCTATTCTATGTTCCACTGCCTTAAATGATGTGGCAACCTTCTCTATAACAGGTACCGGTATTCCCATATAATATGAAATTGCACATGCCGCAAGAACATTCTCTACGTTATGGTCTCCAAGAAGTATAAGATCCTTGAGATCAAGTATATGTAGCTTCTCACCCTTATCCTCAAGTACTATGCTTCCGTCCTCAACATATACGCCTCCTGCAGGCTTTTCCTTTCTGCTGAAGAATATAGGCTTAACAGCGTAGCCCTCTGCCATCTTTTTTGTATACTCATCATCGTAGTTAAGGACCATATAATCATCTGCTGTCTGGTTCTTTGCTATTGATTTCTTGACATTTCCGTAATTCTCAAATGTATAATGTCTGTTGAGATGATCCGGTGTAAGGTTAAGCACCGCACTTACATGTGGATGGAAATCAATGATAGTCTCAAGCTGAAAGCTGCTTATCTCAGCCACTGTGAAGCTGTCGTCTGTTGTTGTATCTGCCAACTCTGTATATGGTATTCCTATATTTCCAACGACTATAGTGCTGTCATTGTACGCCTTTGCGATCTCTCCGACCAGTGCAGTTGTGGTAGTCTTGCCATTCGTCCCCGTAATGGCTGCTATCATTCCCTTACCATAATTATATGCAAGTTCTATCTCGCTCCACACCGGTATATCATGGGCTCTCACCTCATCTACAAATGGTTCGTCAACGGGTATTCCAGGACTTATAACCATAAGCTCAGCCTCAGAATATGCCTTGTCTGAAAGCTTTCCAAGTTCGATATCCACCAGCTCCGGATTATGTAACTTCTCCTTTACCTGCTGCACATCCCTCTTCTCGTTCTCATCGAATAGAACGACATTTACTTCATGCTTTGTGAGAAGATTAGCAGCACTTATTCCGCTTTTTCCTGTTCCTGCTACTATTGCATTTTTAATTTCCATCTCGGATCTTCCTCCATTCCACTATCCCAGCATTACAGTGCTATAAGACCTAATACACACAATAAAGCTGTAACTATATCAAATATGGCAACGACCTTGCTCTCAGGCCATCCACACAATTCAAAATGATGGTGTATAGGTGCCATCTTAAATACTCTCTTGCCTGTTGTCTTAAATGATACAACCTGGATTATAACAGAAAGAACCTCTGCAAGATATATGAAAGCAACTATGACTATAAACAGTGGCATTTTAAGCATATATGCTGTTGCTGCCACAAAACCTCCCAGTGCCAGTGAGCCTGTGTCTCCCATGAACACCTTGGCAGGATATACATTAAACACAAGGAATCCAAGCAACGCGCCTACGGCTGCACAGGTAACAGGAGCAACTCCCGAGCCTGTTCCTATTGCTACTACTGTGAAGAATGTTGCAATAAGGGCAGTTACCGATGACGCAAGACCATCAAGTCCGTCTGTGAAATTAGAACCGTTTACAGTACCAACCACAACAAACATAAGAAGCAGCACATATGCCCAGTTGCTAAGTGTCACTATCTTACCTGTAAACGGAATGATTATTTCATTATTAAGATCTGTGTAATTTACAACATAGTACGCAAATACCCCTGCAACCACTATCTGTAATAACATCTTCTGCCATGCACGCAGTCCCAGCGAACGCTTCATGACTATCTTGATGAAGTCATCAAGGAAACCGATAAGGCCAAAGCCGATGGTTACGAAAAGTATCGGAAGTATCTCCGGATAATCCTTCATATAGAAGAGACATGTTACAGCAATGGCAATGAGGATGACAACGCCACCCATTGTAGGTGTTCCCTCTTTCTTAAGATGAGTCTTAGGTCCGTCATCTCTTACCTCCTGTCCGAACTTCAATCTCTTAAGTAATGGGATAAGTATCGGACAAAGAACTACACTTATTGCGAAGGCAATAAAAACAGGTGTGATGATTTGTAAATTACCAGTATTCATATTATTACTCCTTATCAGCCTGATGTTCAGGCAGTTTATTATTGAACGGCAGGAATATTAAGATACGGCAGGATATTAAGAAAAAGATCCTTTATAACCGGTGCCGCTATAACTCCACCGTAGTATGCACCTTCCGGTTCATCTATGAGGATCATTGCCATTACCTGTGGATCATCAGCCGGGGCAAATCCCATAAATGAAGCTATATATTTTCCTGTTCCTCTGGGGAACTTCTCGCTGGTGGCTGTTTTGCCGCCAATCCTGTAGCCTTCTATGTACGCTTTGTTTCCACCGCCCTCAGACACGACCTTCTCAAGCATCTGCCGCATTTTCTCGGAGGTTTCCGAGGATATAATACCATTTTCAGCCTTATATTGGCAATCCATCACTATATTACCACAATTATCTGTAATTTCCATACCAATATGAGGAGTAATCCTGCTGCCGCCGTTTATAACTGTGGCAATGGCAGTCACAAACTGTATTGGTGTAATCTGAAAGGACTGGCCAAATGACATGGTAGCAAGCTCTACCTCTCCGATATCCTGAAGCTTATGCATGATGGAGTTTCCCTCTCCGGGAAGATCAATACCTGTTTTACTGTACAGTCCAAGCTGTTCATAATAGGTGAGCATATATTCTGCCCCTACCCTGCTGCCGATATCCATAAATGCAGGATTGCAGGAATTCATCAATGCCTGTTCAAAGGTTTCACTGCCATGACCTGTGGTCTTATGGCACCTTATCCTTCTGTCCTCCACAATCCTGTATCCGGGACAGTAAAACATATCCGAATCCGACACAACGCCCTTTTCTATGGCAGCCGAGGCAGTTATTATCTTGCAGATGGAACCCGGCTCATAGGTGTCACTTATAAGGTAGTTTCTCCACATACGGTTCAGTAATTCAGTTTCGTTTTCAGAGGTTATAGCATCATTTCCTATGTATTCATAGGGATTGTTCAGATCATATTCCGGAGCATCCACCATTGCATAAATCTCACCGTTTTTAGGATTCATGACAATGATACTTACCCTCTTGGCATTCTTTTCCTCAAGGATCTTATCAGCGGTTCTCTCTGCATACTTCTGTATATTTATATCTATTGTCGTTACAAGATTATTGCCGGGTACGGATTCCGTAATGGTCTCCGGTGACTCCGAAAGCTCATTTCCCTTGGCGTCGGTAACTTCATTAACACTTCCGTTGATGCCCTTAAGCACATCATCATATGTGACCTCAAGTCCCAGGACTCCCTGGTTATCACTTCCGGCAAATCCCATAACCTTCGATAAAAGGCTTCCATAAGGATAATACCTTTTATAATCCCAGTCAACCTTTATTCCCTTTATTCCAAGGGCTTCAAGCTTTTCTCCGGACTCTTTGTCCAGATTTTTTTTAATGATTTCCCTGGAAGAATTCTTCTCTACGGATTTTCTTATCTTCGCCTCATCAGCGCCTGTGTACCGGACCAATGCCTCCACTGCAGCAGCCTCGTCCTCGATCTGGCTGTGTACCACCGACACCTGGCATACAATCTGGTTATCCGCCAGTACGTTTCCATTTCTGTCAAGGATCTTGCCCCTTGGTGCTTTAACCTCCCTCTCCCTTTCATGAAGAGCGTCAGCAATGTCCGTGTAATACTCTCCCTTATATAGCATCAGATATCCCAGCCTGCAAATACACACTAACATCAGACACAGCAGGAATACTAGTATCCCTGCTGTCTTACGTCTATTATAGCTATGGAAAAACATCAGTCATCCCTTAATATTTTATCCATACATTATATTAAATTGAAAATATCTTTATTCATTTTTAATTACTCGTCAAGCCCAGTTACAGGATCAACGTAATTGCCTGTCCCATCACCTGTGCCTGTCTCTGTGGTAGTTTCTGTGGTGGTATCTGTTCCCGCCTCGCTTCCAGCTTCTGTACCGTCACCCGTACCGGTTGTATCCCCTGTCTCGTCAAAGGCAGAACCGACAGGCTCGTCATTTCCGTCCGGAACTATTGTCTCATCACTACTCTGATACACGTTCATATATGGAAGAAGATCCTCCATGATAGCGTGGAACAGTAATGCACCTGCACCCGATGTTGACTGACTCTCCACATCCGGTTCATCAACCACTACATAAACCATGATCTGGGGATGTTCAACCGGCGAAAATCCTATGAACGAAAGAATGTATCTTCCTGTTCCTCTCGGAAGCTTCTCTGCCGTACCCGTCTTACCACCGATGGTGTAGCCGTCAACTGCTGCCCTCTTACCTGTACCGTCTGTTACAACTCCTGCAAGATAACTCTTGAGAAGATCTGATGTACTCTTGGAAATAGTCTTTCTCACAAGCTCAGGCTCCACCGCCTCAATTATGCTTCCGTCATTATCAAGGATCTGTTTTGCCACATGTGGTGTGTAATAATTTCCACCGTTTATTATTGAGCAGAAGCCCGCTGCCATCTGTATCATTGTAACATTAACACCCTGTCCGAATGATGAAGTTGCAAGCTCTGTGGGATTAAGCTTATCTGCGTCAAACTTGGCGCCAACCGACTCACCATACAGATCAATACCTGTGTAGCTTCCTATTCCGAACAGCTCCTGATATTTGTCAAATGTGCTTGCTCCCTCCTTGGCTGCAATCTGCATAAGGCCATCATTACAGGACTGCTCAAGGGCCTGTCTTACTGTCAGCATACCATCACCGCTTCTGTTATGGCAATAGATCCTGTCCTCTCCAATCTGCTGGTATCCATCGCAGTAAAATGTATCCCCGTCCTGTACCACATCATCTTCAATGGCTCCCGCAACGGTAAACGGCTTAAAAGTTGAACCCGGCTCAAAGTTATCACTTATACAAAAATTTCTCCAGAGAGAATTCAAAGCCTCATACAACTGGGTGCTGTCAAAGCTGTCCAGCGTACTCTTGAACTCTGCATCTGTCATCTGTGAGAAATCATATTCCAGCTCTTCCGGTATTTCTTCTGTGGAAGCTTCCTCAGTGCTTCCATCCTCTGATGTATCTTCCTCAGAGGTCTCCTCCGAGGTCTCCTCCGAGCTTTCTTCCTCAGTACTGCCATCTTCCGTAGACGCGTCCTCTGTGGATGCCTCCTCTGTGGTATCCTGACGCTTCGCAGGATTTGAGACCTTAACTGTCATGTTCCTAAGCTTTGACGTATCCATAGGATCATTCGGATCATATGAATATGATGAAGCCATGGCAAGAACTTCTCCGTTGTCAGGATCCATGGCTACAACACCGATCTTCTTGGCACCGGTCTCCTGCATGTACTGCTTTATATTATCTTCAACTATTTTCTGAATGTTCAGATCTATTGTGGATACTACCGTATAACCGTCCACAGCCGGAACAGTTACCGACTGAACTGTGTTGTCATTTGTCAGGTATCCGTAGGTCTTACCGTTTGTACCATTAAGGTAGCTGTTGTAATATCCCTCGATACCGCCCTGTCCCACGTTACCACTTACTGTGTAACCAAGTATATGACATGCAAGACTGTTATTAGGATAGGTTCTCTTATACTGATCCTCGAACCATACACCTACAACATCCTTTCCTTCATTTGTATCGCAGTACTCTCTGAATGCCTGGACATCTGCATAAGCGATCTCCTTCTTTACCAGACAATAGAGAGAATCATTTCTCTGCATATACGAATCATAGGTTTCCTTGTCTATCCCAAAGAATTTATTGAGAGCTGTATATGTTGCTTCTCTTCCTTTGTCTGAGCTTAATATATTCTTAGGCTCTATTATGAGATTGTATACCTTTTCATTTGTGGCAAGCACATTACCGTTCCTGTCTACGATCTCGCCTCGCTCATAAGGAATCTCCAGGCTCTCGTACTGCTTCTGTGACAGGACCTGCTCGGAGTAATTCTTACCCTTGGCAATCTCCAGATAGGCAACTCTTATGATCAGTGCTACAAATCCAAGCATTGCTATAAGGAACACCACAAATAGTTTTTTCTTCATTCTCTCAAGAAAACGCTTTCTCTGTCTCGACATATCTATCTCTTCTCCGTATAAAAAATATTATAACCATTAATAAAAGTTATTCCTGAGGCCTACTTAGTCTCAGGAATATCCTTGTACTGCACTACATAGTCTTCACTGTTCTTTGAATAGTAAACCGTCTGTCCCGGCTTTGAGTAAACCATTCCAAGTTCCTGTGTAGCAATCTTATATATTTCATCAAGATCTACTGACGCTTCAAGTCTTGACTTATATTCAGAATTGGCGTTCTTCTGATTGGTAAGTTCCTTCTGCAATGCGGATATCTCACTCTTATCTGCACGCACATCTGCTGCCAGGCTGAGATAATTGTATCCTGCCAATACCATTATTCCAACTATCACCAATGAAAATACGCTGTATCCAAGTTCGCGTCTGAAGGACACATCCTGGTTTCTTCTGAAAAGCCTGCTCCTCTTCTTTCTTGTCTTCGGTCTTGCCTTGCGAACAGGTTTCCTGCGTTCAGGTTCAGCCGGTAATGCAGATGCTTTTCTTACGGTATTGCCTCTCACTTCATCTGAAGTTCTCCTTACCTGCTTTTCTGGCATATCTTCAATTTTTCTTACTGTACTACCATCAATGTAGTATCTTCTGTTTGCTGCCATAAAATCACCTCACGCTGCTATTTATCAGTTATCAACTATACTCTTTCAAATACTCTTAACTTTGAGCTCTTGGCTCTTGAATTCTCCTCCAGCTCCTCTTCTCCCGGAACTATCGGCTTCCTTGTGACAACATGTCCAAGGGAAACTCTTCCACATGTACATACCGGAAAGTTCGGTGGGCATATACATGGATTTTCATTCTTTCTGAATGCATTCTTCACTATCCTGTCCTCAAGGGAATGGAACGTGATTATACATAATCTGCCACCCGGTTTAAGACTCTTTATCATATCGTCTATGGAATTGGTCAATACCTCAAGCTCCTTGTTAAGCTCTATCCTTATTGCCTGAAAGGTCTGCTTTGAAGGATGTCCCTTTCCGTTTCTCGCCTTTGCCGGTATGGAGCCTCTGATTATATCGTTAAGCTCCTCTGTTGTCTCTATCGTCTTGTTCTCTCTGTATCGGCAGATATGATAGGCAATGCTCTTAGCATACTTGTCCTCGCCAAATTCATGTATGATCCTGAACAATTCCCTCTCAGAATAACCATTTACGATATCCTTTGCCGTCTTATCCTGCCTGTCATCCATTCTCATGTCCAGTGGTGCATCAGCCCGATATGTAAATCCCCTATCCACATTATCGAGCTGATAGGAGGACACTCCCAAATCCAGGAGCATTCCGTCCACTGCACTTATATTTAGCTCGTCTAATATACTTTTAAAATTACAGTAGTTGTTCCTTACAATAGTAACTCTGTCGGAAAACGGCTTCAGCCTCTCCGTTGCCGCCGCTATGGCGTCCTTATCCTGATCTATACCGATCAGTCTTCCCCGGTCTGACAACCTCTTACATATCTCATAAGAATGACCGGCTCCCCCAAGGGTGCCATCAACATATATCCCATCAGGTTTTATGTTCAGATTTTCTATTGTCTCATTAAGTAAAACTGACTTATGTACAAATTCCATTTAAACTACCATTTTTGAGCTTTGCTCATCTCCTATAATTTGAAGCCAAGTGTATCAAGCTCTGCAGCTATTGCGTCCATATCTATTCCTTCATCGCAATTTACTGCTTCCCAGCTTTCCTTGCTCCAGATCTCGGCTCTCTCTCCGTTTCCTATTATGACTACTTCCTTATCTATCCCTGCAAAATCCCTTAATGTCTGTGGAAGGAGTATTCTTCCCTGGCTGTCGGTATCACACTTGACAGCACCTGAGTTGAAACGCCTCTTCAATGCTCTTGCCTTGGTATTAAGTAAAGGCAGCTCATTGAGCTCTGCTGCGAATCTCTCCCATTCGTCATTTGGATAAACGAAAAGACAATCATCAAGACCCTTTGTGACCATAAATGTGCATCCTAATTCTTCACGGAGTTTCAATGGCATTATTAATCTGCCCTTAGCATCAAGCTTATGTTCATATTCGCCTGTAAGACATCTTGCCATTGCTTTTCCCTCCTTCGAATGAATTTCCCGGTGACCCCCACATCGTCTCACTTAGTTTCACAAATCACCATTTTGTCGCCACATATGCTTATTTTAGCTTACAAGTATTTAAAATGCAACCCCTTAATGGCTATTTATTGAAATACTTTTAATTATTTTATATTCACTGGATTTATATGCATTTTTCATTGTATTTATGCCGTTTTCAGCAAAAAAATAATAACCTATACCTTGTATCTTTATTTAATAAAGCACAAAATATAGGCTATTTATAGTTTACATAATTAATGCAAATATTTGGTGGAGGCAAATCCCAGATTTTTTCATATTAAAGATCAGTTGAGCAGCAACCATTAGAAATCGCCTACGGCGAGGGTTGCTTATTGTAACGATGTCTCAGACATCATTACAATAAGCAAAAAGTGGGAACGGTAACCACTTAAGGCCTATCGTTCCCACTTATTTCCCCTGTATTTTATATATATCAGGCACTAAATACCACTTTAATGCCCTTATTACCCACCAGGCGCCACTTTGTATTTCAACCCACTGAAGCCCACTTACCAGTGAAACTGCCCTCGTATGTCAAAATACCGGATACGATTATACGTTGAATTTAAAGAGGATAACGTCTCCATCCTCAACCACGTATTCTTTTCCTTCCTGTCTTACAAGTCCCTTTTCCTTAGCTGCCACCATGCTGCCACACTCCATAAGATCCTTGTAGGCAACAACCTCTGCCTTGATAAATCCACGTTCAAAATCTGTGTGGATCTTACCTGCTGCCTGAGGTGCCTTTGTTCCCTTGGTGATGGTCCACGCTCTTGTCTCGTCAGGTCCTGAGGTCAGGTAGCTTATAAGCCCAAGAAGTGAGTAGCTTGCCTTGATCAGCTTATCAAGTCCTGATTCCTTGGCACCAAGCTCCTCAAGGAATGCCATCTTCTCGTCATCCTCAAGCTCCGCAAGTTCCTGCTCTATCTGGGCACAAAGTGCAAATACCTCTGCGTCGAAATCCTTTGCATACTCTCTTACCTTTTGAACATATTCATTGCCTGCTCCATCATCTGCAATATCGTCCTCACTTACATTGGCAGCGAAGATAACCGGCTTATATGTGAGCAAGTTGTACTCCTTAAGCCATGCCAGCTCATCCTCATCATCTGTAACAAATGTCTTGGCAAGCTTTCCTGCTTCAAGATGTGCCTTAATTCGCTCCTGAAGATCAAGCTCCTTGGCAAGAGTCTTATCATTTCTGGCTCCTCTTACAGTCTTGGCGATTCTCCTCTCAAGAACCTCAAGGTCTGAGAAGATAAGCTCTATATTTATAGTCTCAATATCTCTTATAGGATCTACAGAACCATCTACATGTATTACGTTAGGATCCTCGAAACATCTTACCACGTGGACTATGGCGTCCACCTCTCTGATATTTGCAAGGAACTGATTTCCAAGTCCCTCGCCCTTTGATGCGCCCTTAACAAGTCCTGCTATGTCAACAAATTCTATAACTGCCGGAGTTGTCTTGGCTGAGTTATACATCTCTGTAAGCTTCTCAAGTCTCTCATCCGGCACTGCCACAACACCTACGTTTGGCTCTATTGTACAGAATGGGTAGTTGGCTGACTCCGCTCCTGCCTTTGTTATGGAATTGAACAATGTACTTTTTCCTACGTTAGGGAGTCCTACGATTCCTAATTTCATTTTTATATATTTCCTCCTATAAATCCTTTGATTTCAAGGGATTTCAGCGCACTTATTTTTTAAGCGTTTTGGGGTTCATTCCTGCTTCAATACATCCGGCAGCAAAAGTATGTCTCGGGATATGCATCGAAAATCCTGGAGTTTTGCTTTACCACAGATTTTAAACAGCGTTATATCATATGTACTGTTCTTGACCGGTGTTCCTTTTAGACACAGAAACACAAATCCTTCCCATCCTGTTGAAATTTCTGAAATCTTCTTATTCTTTTCTTTTTTTAGTATAGTAACCGCTTCTTCTGTTGAGGGTATCGTACGGTAACCTGATTTACTCTTTGGCTCTCCGATACGCCACTCCTTTGCACTGCAACAGTATTCCATACTTTGGCTTCTCTCATAAGAAGCCCTAATACAATACCTTGCATTATACCATAGCATCTTATTTTTGTGAATATTCATTTTGATCTTCCTCCAGCTGATGAGATCATGTTTTACGACAAACATCAAAACGTATGATTTGCAAAACGAACAAACTCATCTTGACTCCTTCTTATCCCACTTTTGGCCAAACGAGAATACCTTTTTGAATATATACTATGTCCTTCCTGCATCTACATAAGATTGCACCTGCTGTTCTATTGTTAATATTATAGTATCACACTATGCGCACTGACTAATAGTGACATATAGTTACATAATAATTAGAATCCCAGCATTTCAGCTATATGTAAGGTTGTTTCCATTACATTTTCAAAACTAACTTCAGACGCATATGTATTGTTCTCACAATAATTTTTCCAAAGCTCCTTAATCGCTGTATCCATTTTCATGTCCTCAATGATTTCTTTCCACTCAGCCATTGTGTCTAACGACTCTCTTTTCTTTGCAGTCCTAGTCACTGCAAGTTTCAAAATTTCCAAATTAATTGAGTCTTTATACAGATTATAGAACACATGAAGGTCATAGAAATCTCTTGCTCTTGAGGTTCCAATATTTCTACGGATGATGGTCTCATACTTTTCAGCAATAATAGTTTCTATATTGTATGCCATTACTCCAATTTCATCATCATCCAAAATGGTCTTATAAGAATACCGAATCGCTCCAGGTGTAATCTCATCTCCAGTTGTGATATCAATCTTCATCTTATTTGCGATCTTACCGTAATGTGCAACAAAGTATGCTCTGAAATTATTATAATCATCGTCTTCTCGGATAGGCTCAAGCTTTTCAAATGTAAACTCTATTCCATCAAATACATCAATCAATAAAATCTCACGAATAATTTTTTCAATTTCCGTCTCCTCCATATTGATTCCAATTACTGTAGTATCCATATCCATGGTTGTTCTTTCAGTAATTCCTATCATTGAGGAAATAAGCAGTCCACCCTTTAAGATAAAATTGTCTTTGTATTTCGATTTGGATAACCTATCCAACACACGTTCCAGCAAAAACATCTGTAGCACTTCCTGCGATTGCAGATTACGTTTTACAGCAAAGCTACGTATCTGTCCTTTCAACTGCTCTGGAGTTCTCTCTTTCATCCTAACACCTCCATATATGTCCTTACCTTTGGCTCCAAATTAAATTGTCTGGCATATTTAATAATTTTTCTTGGATTACACTTACCACCAAAATACTCTTTCAATGCCTGCGTATAAATCTGTGCATCAATGCCTTTTTTATCTCTGATTAAATCACATATGCACCTTTCCAAATCATAGGCTTTTACATCATAACCTTGAGGAGTCTTTATCGTAACAATTCCCAAATTCCATAATTCTTTTTTGCAATAATGAAACTTAGTATGCTCATAGTTTTTCTTTATCCTCGACACATTGTCACCTTGAGGCACAGTTATATCCAATATATGAGGAACACGATCAGACATTCCATGTAAAAACAGTGCTGTTCCATGCGAGAAAATAAGCTTATCAGATCTACTCTGAATAATTCTAAACTCATCAGGTTTATCAGCTGCCAATACATAATTTCCATGAGATTCTTTCAAAATAATTCCTTTAGCCAGACTGTCATAAATCAAAGCTCTGTCTATTCCTGCATTTTGAATATCCTGTGCAGAAACAATTCCACCATTTTGTTCAATAAGTAACTTAATATGATCAATATAATAATCCATATCTATCACCTGCCTTTCTCAAAGCGTTCTTTAATTTTATCATTCAAAAGAACATTTGTAAATATCGTTCTTTAATTTTATAATATTAAAGAACATTTTGGAAAAGTTTTCATTTATTTGGGAACTATTACCGCCTTCAGCGCCTTCTCTCCCATCATTGCACGATAATTAATTTCTTCCAAATCAGATAAATGCTCTAATATAAAATGTAAATATTCTTTGCTTGAAGCCATGTTTTTGTCCTTTCAAATGCCTGCATTTCAAATTATACTGAAATCTCAATTTGATTATCCTCAATTGTAACAATACAGCTTTCGTAATATCCATGCAAAGCTTCTTCCAGTATTTTTTCATAACATGACATGTTTTCGCCAAATGCCGCTCAAATAAAATACAAATGAAATTATTGCCCCGACAATTGTAGCCAACGGTATGGCTGCTGCTATTCCGCTTACACCATATCCCCTCACGAACGCCAGAAAATATGCTAGCGGAATACGAACTAAAAATGCTGATGTCAAATTGGCAACCAGTGTAATCCACCCATTTCCGGTTGCAGTTGATACTGTATTAAATGACATGATAAATGGCAATCCGATATATTCAAATGAAAAAGCATAAATATATGGCAGACCATAAGCCAGAACATCAGCGTTTACACCAAACAGATAAAATATCTGCTCTGGAAAGATGTGCATCAATGCAAAAACAATTACCGATACGCCAAGGCAGAGTGCCAGACAACAATGCATAGTCTTTTCCGATCGTTTTATATCTCCCTTTCCCATGTTTTGGGCGATCATTGCTGCCGCAGCAGAACTAAATGCTGCTTGTGGCAAAATTGCAAATCCATTAAAATTATTAACAATTCCGGCAGCTGCTGATGCATCTACACCTCCTGCCCTGTTAATAAATGTTGTCAGAATCAGGAACGAAAAATTGGTTCCTACCATCTGAATACTAAGCGGAAGGCCGCAACGAAGCAAAGTATGAAATTCTTCTTTTACAAAATGAAACGATGAAGCTCTGAAATCAAACATGAAATCATGCCTTTTCAAATATAGGATACAAAACAGCATCGAGCAGCCTTGTGCAAATATAGTTGCAAATGCCGCACCACCTGCTCCCATATGAAATCCGGCTACTAAAACCAGATCCAGTATAATGTTGATCGCACAGGCAATTATAACAAATATCATCGGAGTACGACTGTCGCCAAGTCCACGCATAATTGCACTCAATGCATTATATCCATAAATAAACAATAGACCGATAGAACAAATAAACATATATTGCCCTGCCTGACCATACGCTTCATCCGGAGTATCCAGCAGACGCAGTAAGGGTTGTTCAAATATAAATAACAAAACCATAAATACTGCTGCCATAACCATCAATGTAATAAGTAATGTACTAATTGTCCCATTAATTTTATCTTTTTGCTTAGAGCCCAGATAGTTTCCGATCATCACCGTTCCCCCTCCTGCCAAACCTGCTGCCAGATTTGTCAGAATCACAAGTACCTGTCCTCCAATATTTGCTGCTGATATAGAATTTGTTCCACCAAAATGTCCTAAAATGATCAGGTCAACCAGACTATATAAAGACTGGATCAAATTACTAATAAAGAATGGCACAGCAAACTTCACAAGCTGTTTCCATATATTCCCTTTTGTAAGATCATGTTCAAATGTACCCATGTCCGTATTTACCTCCTTTGTAATTGCCTTGATACATCATTCACAATGCTTCATTCTTTCAGCCTGCCTGCATTTCCTGTAGGAAATGATCCATATGTTCTTCCAGAAGCTTTACCCCCCGGCTCTTATCATCTGCTCCATGTAATCCACAATAATTCAATAAATTCTTTTTCTTTATCATACAGCATTTTCCTCACAAAACCATATCAGCTAACCTCCATATACATTTTAGATAATTCACAACCATAATTACTCTAATATTACTGTTTTCCACTTCTTTTGTGTCCTCTCTTATGTTACTGTTTCATTTCCTCTGCAATTTTATCCATCGTCTGTTCAAACTGCCTTTTTGCCTTCGCCTTGTCTGCTGCTCCATCATACATGCTATAATAGAAAAACATATTTGCATAAAATTTAACTGCTTTCTCTTGCGGATTTTTTATTTCCATATTTTTGAACAGATCCTTCACGTATTCTGCCGGTCCGG